>Ga0172380_10007094_pt1 | contig 12738 bp, 20 predicted proteins | sample Leawe162metaG_FD_119747 | JGI IMG/M metagenome (GOLD analysis project Ga0172380, IMG submission 119747) | Leachate microbial communities from a municipal landfill in Southern Ontario, Canada - Leachate well 162 metaG | ecosystem: Engineered > Solid waste > Landfill > Unclassified | place...
ATTCGCGCTTTCTAATTTCTGTATAATATCGTTTTCTATTTTCTGTCATTTAATTGTATTTTTCCTTAAAATAAATTGTTAAACAATAACTACTTTCATAGCATTGTATAATATAAACTAAAATGTGGTGATTGTCAAATAATTATTAGACTAGCAGTTTTTATAAAACTTTTCGTATTCTCTAGTGTAATATTTTCCTGAAATGTTCGTGTTGTAGAAGCTATCGCTCTCTATGACATTTCGTATAAACTGTTCTTTCAATTCGTAATAGCTCATGGCTTTCTTATACTTACAGAGATATAAAATCTCTCTCGTAAAATTCTCTTTACCTGAAGCTTTAACGTCTTCAATTAAAGGGTCGCAAGAACTATAATAGTTTTTCCAGTCAGATTCCTTTGTTTTTCTTCTTTTTGTTTTTGGGTCTTTGCGGCGTTGCCAGAAAGACTTTTTACCGATATATTGACGTTGAGTAAGGTTATTTGTAATCAAATAAACAAACCCTTCGTAATCCTCTATATCTTCACTCTCAAAATGGTTATCTTGATATAACCACTTACATACGTATTCCATATGTTTATTTATATAAATTATTTAGTTTTTGTAGGTAATCTTCTACCTAATCGTCTAGCCAATATTTCTATACGTTTTCTGTCTTCTTTTCGAATTTTAAGTTTGACGTAGTATTTTTTCCACCAATAATGACTTCTAATACGTTTTTTGATTATTCGCTCCATCGGAGGAACATCTTTTAGCTTAGAGCCACGACTTTGAATAATTTCCCATTCATCACAATTCAAACGTAGTTGCATCCCACGATGCCATTTCTTAACAATCCCATCAGGATATTTCTCACCAGTTCTAGGACGACCAACTTTATTAGGTATGGGATATTTTATAAAAGAAAAATTCGTATCAAGAATCTTTTTTCGATACGTAGCAGGGTCAGCTGCACTCTTCACGTATATTCTAAATATTTCGTGAAGAGGTCTGCGCCTAATGATTTTAAATAAATGTGGTTGATATTTTTGCGAATAGCAACGAAGCACCATTATTGAACCTCTATGTTTTCACTCCCACAAAGAGGGCAAAATGAAAAGTCTGTTGCATCGTATTCATCATATTTATCAGAAATTTGTACTTCTGAATCGCAATGATGACAGCTAATTATTTTTTTATTCATCTTTTTTCCTAAAGTTGTAAGAAATTACGTTCTCAACTTTATTTATGTCAGTTCCAGTTTTAACTGACTTTGTTTCATAAATTTCCTCATATTGCTCCCCAACTTCTTCCGACTTCTCTTTGAAGTACTGTCGGACAAGCTTATTATTAGCCCATAATCCAACTTTTTCTAAAAATGGAATAATTGAACTTGTGAAAACAAAATGTCTTTTATAATTTTCCTTAGCATAATCATCGGAAAAATAAAATTCAACCTTACGCTTACCACGTTTTGTCATTTGAAAAATAGCTGTAATTTTAGAAGAAGGTCTCCCATCAGAAAAATCGAAGTAAAAAGTATAATTATATAAACTTTCATATTTGTTGAAAAACATTAGTCAATCCTTTGTATGTTGATTCCGCATTCGCCCAGAAGTTGAAGAGAATTAATTGATTTATAATTGTGCTTATAATACACATTCTTTATCCCAGATGCAACAATCATCCTACAACATTTTATACAAGGTAAATGTGTAACAAATAATGTTGCATCTTGTAGTGAGACCCCATATTTTGCAGCCTTTAGAATAGCATTTTCCTCTGAATGTAATACTTCATCTTTTGTAACTAACGTTCCATCAGATAAAATATCTTCACATTCGTTTGGTCGATTTGGTAAAGTACCATTCCAAGAATAACTTAGAATGTTAGAATCTTTAACAATTACGCAGCCAACTTTTAGACGGACAGCATGAGACATCTCTGCAACTCTCTCAGCCCAGTCCATGTACAATTTATTATATCGGGTAAGTTTATCCATAAAACCGTTCCATGAAATTATACGGAACGTAGTCAGATGGATTAGTAGAATGAAGCCCCCAGTGTGATAAAGAGATATACTTAATTTCCATCAAGGTATCTCGATTCTTTGATTTTTTTATCATACAGGATGGAACTTTTTTGTGAAGCCCTTTTTTGAATATATTTTCGAATAGAATCAGGCCAATATTGTGGTTTTTGATACCATCTAATAACAGGATGTGTTATAGGAGAGTTATCGATTCGGTTTTTCCATTTACATAATACTTCCCAAACCTTTGAAGACATTGGGTAAGACCTTGAACTCATTAACATAGTGTTCAAATCGGCATAAATTAAATTGGTTATGGAAATAAGATGAGAAGAAAGGGAGGTTTCTTGTTCAGGAACCGTTAACCCATTCTTTTCAATATACATTTCTAGTTCTAATACTCTCTTAACAAGAGCATCATATTCATCTTCACTATTCATAATATCACTTCAATTTTGGTAGCGGGAGGCGGATTCAAACCGCCGACCTCTAGGTTATGAGCCTAGCAAGCTATCAGACTGCTCCATCCCGCTATATTCTAATTCTGGTCGGAATAGTAGGACTCGAACCTACGACCCCTTGGTCCCAAACCAAGTGCGCCACCAACTGCGCCATATTCCGTTTTTTAATTTTGGCTCCTCTAGTTTGATTCGAACAAACGACATAGAAATTAACAGTTTCTCGCTCTGCCTACTGAGCTATAGAGGAATAATTCTAAAATAATTGTATTATATTTATATAACTTTGTCAAGAATTATTTTATATTTATAATTTTTTTAAGTTCTTTTTTCATTAAAATTAATAAATTTTCAGATTTAGGAAATTGAGACCACTTCGCTTCGTCTTTGGAAGTTTTATAACCTTTTATTTCCACATAAGTATTTTTATCAATTAAATAAAAGTCTGGTGTGTATCTACGAATTTTTCCTTCGAATTCATATTTAAAAGACTTAGTATTTCTTATCCAATTAATATTCAGACTATCTAAATATTGAGCATATTTAACTTCCCAAGTTCCGTGAAAATCATAACCTTTATAAGTTATATGCATATTCTTAGCTAAAGATGTATGCCAACTACCCTCTTCAACTTTTTTATTTATGACTTCAGAAATCTTTTTACCGACTTCTTTTAAAAATTCTTTATCTCTATTTAAAATAGCATCAGAAAGCTTTTTCCTACATTCATCAGATATCTCATAGGTAGTACCATGTTCTTTGGCTTTAATATATCCGTTAGATTTCTTTAGTTTTTCTCTATTGTCCATCAAATATGTAGTTTGTCTGTCGGGATTATCTTTACAGAGTCTTTGATGTTGAGCTTGAGAGATTTTATTTTTACATTCTTTATTACAAAATTTACAAAATAGCATAACTTTCCTTTGGTTATGCTATTTATCATTTTTAATTCAGTTGCGTTACCGCCTATAATTCAAATCCAACAAAAGTACTTTCATCAATATCATGACTAATTCCACCAACAATGTATTGAACATTTTCTTGTTCTTGTGGAGCAACTTGAACTTTCTTCCCAGAAATCCAATCAACAGTCCAAGGTAATGGATTTGTTTTGATATTAAATGGTGATACAATACCGATAGATTTCATTCTGCGGCTTGCAATAAATTCAACATACTCTTTTAAGATAGCAGCGTTGAGACCCATCATAGAACCATCTTTAAACAAATAATCAGCCCATGATTTTTCTTGGTTGATAACGTCCATCCACATAGACATTACTTCATCAACAGTTTCTTCTTTGATTTTTTGGAAATCAGAATCTTCTTTCGGAAGTAAATCTAAATATTTTTGAGTAGAAGCTAAGTGAAGATTTTCATCTTTACAAATAAGTTCGATGATAGCCGCATTACCAGCCATTTTACCTTGTTCAGCAAAGTTCCAAGAACATGCAAATGATACGTAGAAACGAACACCCTCAAGAGCATTAACAGCATTCAGCGACAGCCAGATAGCTTTCTTGTGTTCATATTCATTATAGACAATACCACCGATACCTTCTTCATAACATGCTCTGAAAAGATTTTGACGTTGTAAGTTATCATAATATTTTGAAATGTCTTTGGCACAATCCACAATTGGGGCAATATCCATGATACCATCAAAGATGATAGAAGGATTTGCATACACATTTTTAATGATATGTGAGTAGGATTTACTATGAACCATTTCAACGAATGTCCAAATAGTTTGCCATGCTTCAGCTTCTGGTAGCGAAACAATGGGACCGTAAGCAGAAATTGGCGCACGTCCTTGTACAGAATCCAAAACGATTTGACGTTTCAAATTTTGTGTAAAGATAAATTGCTCATGTGGAGATAGTTCTTTAAAGTCTTTACCATCTTTTGTAACATCAATTTCTTGAGGTCTCCAAAAAAATCCTAATTGTTTCTCAGTTAGTAGGTCAAACTGTGGATACTTAACTTGGTCGTAACGTTGAATTCCAACGTCTCCATCAAGGAAGATTTTTCTATCAGTATGATATTTTTCATTTGTTCCGAATACGCTCATTATATAATTCCTTTTAAGTTAGAGGGTGCATCCACCAGAGCCGCATTTTTCTTCTTGGGCGGCTTCTTCATCAGCGAGTGGTGATGTGTTTGCATAGTAAAGTGTTTTGATTCCATATTTATAGGCTGTTAAAAAATCTTTCATAAGAACAGACATAGGAACTTCATTATTAGAATAATGAGCTGGGTTATAAGTCGTGTTAGATGAAATAGACTGGTCAACATATTTCTGCATAATTGCAGCAATTTTGATATAACCGTCAGCAGATTTTAAATCCCAAAGGAGTTCGTATTTATTTTTCAAACGGTTTGTTTGTGGTGCTACTTGTTTGATAACACCTTCTTTAGAACGTTTTGTAACGACTAAAGAACGAATAGGTTCGATACCATTTGTAGAATTGATAACAACACTTGAAGACTCGGCTGGCATTAATGCAGAAACAGTAGCATTACGAATACCATATGTTTTCAAATCTTCTTTAAGAGTTTTCCAATCCATTCTAAGATTTGGTGCAACCAATTCATCAACTGTTCTCTTATACCAATCAATAGATGTTAAACCATCTGAATATTTTGAATGAGATACTGCATCACAAGCACCAATTTCTTTAGCAAGGTCACAAGAAGCTCTTACCAAATAGTATTGGAATGCTTCCATATATTCATCAACCATATCATAAGTTTTTTGGTCGCCTGTATATGTTAGACCGTTTTTAGCAATCCAGTTTGCAATGTTTGTTACACCAACTCCAAGAGGGCGATACATTTTTGTGTGACGTTCGGCCTCTGGCATTGGATATTCTTGATAAGATAATAGATTATCTAAGAATCTTACTGCGTACATACAAGGTTTTTCGAAATCTTCTGGGGAATTAATTTTTCCAAAGTTGATTGCGGCAAGTGTACACAACGCGATTAATGAATCATCTTTACCCATTTCTTTAGTCGGTAAAGCAATTTCAGCACAAAGATTACTCATTTTAATTGGAGCAACTTCAGGTTTAAAAGGACCGTGGGTGTTTGCATTATCAACATTAAGAATATAAATTCTTCCTGTTTCTTTACGTTCAATCATTAGATTGTTCATTAGAGTACGTGCATTGATTTTTTTCTTACGAACTTTTGTTGAACGTTCATATTTCTCATAGAGTTCTCTGAACTTTTCAGAGTCTTCATAGAATGCATCATAAAGGTCTGGAACATCATTAGGACAGAACAAAGTAATATCTTCATTGGCTAGATAACGTTTGTAAAATAAATTGTTCAAACAAATAGCATGGTCAAGATTTCTAATACGATTTTCTTCAGTTCCTTTATTGTTTTTAAATACAATAATGTCTTCAATTTCTAAGTGCCAGATATTATAATAAACTGTTCCTGAAGCATTGCGAATACCACCCTGAGAAACTGATTTAATATCTCCAGCGAATTTTTTAACAAAAGGAATAATACCCGTACTTGTTGCTTCACCGTTACGAACTTTAGAGCCGTGGGCGCGAATACGAGATGCACAAACACCAATACCAGCAGATTTAGCAACGTATTTAACCATAGCTGTTCCAGCAGATGTAATAGATTCTAAATCATCACCAGACTCAATTAGAACACAAGAACTAAATTGTTTTGTAGGTGTTCTTAATTTTGCGAGAATTGGTGTAGGAAGCGAAATAATGCCGTTCGAAGTTAATTCATAAAAATCTCTAATAGCTTTTAAACGTACAGTTCCAGTATAAGAAGAGAAACCAACCATACTCATCAACATATAGCTGAATTGTGGTGTCTCATAATATTTTTTGGTGAAGCGATTACGAACAAGATATTTATCTTGGAATTGTTGAAGAGATGCACCAGACATTTCAAAATCTTTTGTATGGTCAATAACAGCATCAAGCTTATTAATTTCGTCTTCGGTAAACCACGAAAGAAATTCTGAGGTGTACATTTTATCTTCAATACCTCTACGAATTTGTTCATAAAGAGACGGAGGATTTTTCTCACCGTAGATTTCTTTTCTCAGGTGGAAATTCAAAAGATTTCCAGCAACATATTGATAGTTTGATGTATCTTCTGTGATTAATTCTGTAGCAGCTTTAATAAGTGTTTCTTGAATCTGTGATGTTTTCATACCATCAAAAAATTTTATTTGTGAAGCTAGTTCGACTTCTGAAGCCGAAACCCCCGAAACCCCTTCGCATGCACGTTCAACAACCTTGTGGAGTTTATCAATATCGAGAGGTTCTCTGGAACCGTCACGTTTGATTACATTAATTTGTGTCATTATTATCTTTCTTATATTTTAAATATTCTACCTGAGAAAAGTATTTATCTGTTTTCTTTTTCTCTCTAACTTCGGCAGCAAGTTTTTGACACTGGAATAAAAGACAAACTTTGTCGTAAAATTGATTAGGAGTTTCGATTTCAATAGACTCTACATTATTGTTATGGACAGGATGTGCTGTTCTAACAATTCTTCCACGCTTACGCTTTACAAAATAGCAAATGTGATAAAATCGTTTTTGACCGTCTGCCATATCAAAGCAATAGATACCATCCGTCATTAAGCAAGATGAAATAATTTGTTCTGAATATTTTTTACAAACGGCTTCTACAGCTTCTTCATAGGTTTGAAAAATTGTTGTATTGGTCATTAAAAACTACTTTCTTTTTTAAGTTCAATAAGTTTTCTAAACTGTACCCAACACTTATCAAAATTGCCGTTAAGGTAGCTTTGACCATAAAAAACTAAACGAGCTTGATGTTCAACTGGTGAGCAATGCATTGGTTGGGAACCAACAAGACGTTCATATAATTCAAAATCTTTTTGTGGGTCTGGTTCTTTACCATCATGGGTAAGATACGAAACTCTAGCACAACGAGCAGCTGACATTTTAGCTAAATCTAAAATAGAATAATTATGAATTTTATCAGTAGGTGTGATGTATGGAAGATGATATTGTCCATCTTGTAAAACTTCGGGAATAGATTTATTATATTCTTCTTCCATCATTCTAGCGAGTACACGAAACTCTGGTTGAGCATCTTCATGCGTACGAAGTTCGAAAAAATTTCTATAATCTGTTGCGGTGACGATAACTGAAATCCATTGGAATGGTTCGAGCAAACGGTTCGTGATTTGTTTATGAACACCAAGGGTTTCTAGAGATTGAGCATAAGCACAAGCATGTCTAGAAGCTTCAATCCATAATTTACCAGCACGAGATGCAGTTACATCATCAAGAACTTCTTTAGCTTGCATTCCTTTTTGATTTTTGCCCCACTCAATTGGCATTGCTGGTTCTTTCTCAACCATCTCAATCATTTTTTTAATTGGAATTGCGCGTGAACTCGAAGCATTTCTTGAAAATACTCTATGTGTCATTAATTCAGAGTGAAAAAATCTTGGATATTTTAATTGAAAGGTTGTTAATCTTGTATTCTTTGCTTCATTCGTAGAATCTGCAATAATTTTTACTTCAAACATTTAGTATTATATTTCTTTCCATTCAGTAAATTTTAAATTGGCTTTCAAACCTTTATAAGTATTATCTTCTAAAAGGCTCATAACTTCTTGTTGTTTCATATGACCCTTTTCAATCATATCATTAATATCTTTCCAGATGATATGTTTAGGGAAAATCACAACTTTTTTATTTAATGCTATAACCTTTTCCATTAATGCTATGATTTCTGGAGACCTGTTCTGATTGTCAAAAACATAGACATCATCAAGACCTTCATATTTCAGTAGCTTCATAAGAGAACTTCCAGCTGCCGCCAGTGCATTATTTATAAACATTGAGTCGATTGGACCCTCTAATACGTAGAGAGTTTTATTTGTATCAATGACATCTAAACCATATAATAAAACGTCTTCATCAGTCTTTTCATGAATAGTAATATAACGAAGAACATGTTCTCCATCAACTAAAGCACGTCCTTGATAACCATAGGGTGTCAAAGAACTATCATAAAAGGGGATGACTAAACGTTGGTCTAAAACTGGAACTCGTTTCTTATCGAATTTATCAGCTTTGACGTTTTCATTAATCCATTTCATGTAATTGTCTGTATAGAAAAGTTTTTCCCAAAATCTTTCGGGAATCATTCTTCTCTTAACATACTCTTTACATTTATGACCATCAGGAAGATTTTTAACCGAAATTAAATTCTTACATTGATAATCAGAAGTTGTTCTCGCAACAGTTTGAATTGTTTTCTTAGGAGCTGGTTTAGAAACTGGCTTTGACCAATCGTTACTATTGTTTGCTTTAAATTTCTCAAACTTATATTCACTCAACATTTCTGGAGCAACATTTTCAATAAATTGAGATAAAGCCATAGACGCTCCGCAGTTTTGACAAAAGAACGAAAATCCTTCATCACCTCTAAGAAAATATCCACGAGATTTTATTTTACTTTTTTTAGAGTCACCACATAAAGGACAGCGGCATCTATAATTTTGTTCTGCTTTTTTAAATTGAGATAAGTGTGATGAAATTAACAATATATGTTTTTCATCTATATTAATTGTCATCACACTCATTCTCTAATCAAACATCTTAAAATAAAAGGACAGATTGCGTTTTTCATACTTGCGCTCTACCACTGAGCTACCCTTGCCATTCTGGGCTAGGGGTTGGATTTGAACCAACGACCAAAAGTTCCAATTGAAATAATTTTTGCTGTATGCAATCTGTTTATAATATATCTAATATTAGGTAGATTGTCAACTATTATTTTTTATAATATTGAGTTTGTGAATCAATTATTTTATTCTGTAAGAATAAGCGATTTTGTAACATTTCTGTATTTTTTGCAAGGTTTTCAAAATTATTACTATCTAAGATAAAATAAGGTTTATCTTCAATAACCCGAACATCCCAATTAACTGTATAAAGTTTAAGAGGTTCTGGTTTAGATATTTCAAGAACAGGTTTACCAATGTCTAGGTATTCTGTCTTTGTTAGCCAACCACAAGAGGATAGAGAGAAGCATATACATATGAGTAAAAGGAATCTTATCATTATTTCACCAAATCAGGACAAACTGAGTTTTTTTCATTTTTAATTTTTGAAGAACCTGTAGCAAGTTCAAAACACCTGTTACGTTCTTTTGAAGCTTTATTGACTCTTGTTTTGACAAGTGATGGTTTTCCTAGAGCAGCATGTTCCAGCTTACCTAATTTTTCATCTAAAGCTTTTTGTGAATTATTTAACTTATCAACGGTTTTAATATAGTCTTCATTGATTGCAGTTATTTGTTTTATGGAAGTTTGTAAATTCTCAACTTTTTTATTAGTATTTTCTAATGTTTGAGAGAGTGTTATGTTCTGTGACGTTAAGCTCAAGTTATCGTAGCGAAGATATTGAATATATCCGAGACTAGCTAAAAATAATAAAACTACGGCAATGTAGAAATATATTTTATATTTACTAATCAAACTCGTGAATAACTCTATCAACATATTTACCATTTCCTTCTAATTGAACCACAGCCGTATGGACAGGATTCATATTATATTTATAGTTAATATACATGATAGAAAAACTTCCCAGATACATTAATACAACTAAAAAAAGTGCAAGTTTGCATCTAGGAAGACTGGATAAAAATTTTGACATTTAAATCTACTTCTTCAAGTGGTCAGTAGGCAAGTGAATTAGCAAGCTTGCTAATGTATATGCCACAACTGATAGTATAATCCCCGTTAACCCATAAACAATAAGTTTAACAGGGTCAAATTCTGCTTTATTCGTAAATTCTTTTTTAATTAATTCATATAATTTACCGATATCACGTTTAACGTTATCGCGTATAGCTTTTGCATCGTCAGCAGCTTCATCTTTAAATTCATCTAATGAGTCAGAAACTTTATCAATCTGTTTTTCAACACGTTTAATATCATCTTTGATACCGTCAATTTTTAGATTAGAAGATTTTTGGTCGCCTGTAAGTTTTTCTAATTTAACTCTTAGGTCTCCCAAATCTGTTTGGAGTTTACCCAACTCTTCTCTTTTTACGTCTTCTGCCATGTTTCCACACTTTTTGTATTGAGTTCTTTAAAATTTTTTATAACCTTTTTCTTACCGAATAAAGGTTTATCATGTGAATCCATTCCTGCGGTAGTGTTACCAGCGGAAACTTCAGCGTCTTCTTCAATAGTTTTGTCCATGTATTATTTATCTAAATTTGTAATTAACAATTTCAAAAGTTGAGGATTTATCTCAATCTTTGTCAAATCGTATGTGGTTTCGTATAAGTTTTCTATCGTATCTGGACATCTTCCAAGATACACAAGATAGGTTTTTAGTATAGGATGAAGTTCTTTATCAATTTTAAAGAACAAAATTTTGATAGCTGCTTTGTGATAGAAGACATTAAAAAAACTTATTAAGTGATTAATAATAAGTCTGTCTTTAAGTTGTCCACTATTCTTGTAGCGAGAAAGTAATTTTTTAATGTGCATAGGAATAGACAAATCGTTATAAAATTCGTCTACATCATTACACTGGGTATTAATATAATTTTTCGCTGCGTATAAGAGTAGATTCTTATCTGTAAGCGTGACCCGCATCACCGGGAACGAGACTAACGTAGCCATCTCCGTCCTTTTGTACATCATATGTATTCATAATTTGGTCAAAGACAGCAGGAGAAGTTTCATAAATCAGAACGTTAGCAGAGATATGCAATGCTTGTGAACGGAAGTAAAATTGTTGTCCAGATGATAATGTAGACCATTCGAAAGTAATGTACGCATTCTTCATCAATTGTTTCGTTGAATATGTGTAAATCGCTAACATAATTTTATCAGTTTCAGGAAAAGAAGACATAAATTCTTCAGGTTCCATGTTTAGTGTGTAACCAAATTTTCTTAGATGGTCTTCGATAGTTTTAAGAACTGCACTTACATTTGGCTGGAAAGCACCAGAGATTTTAGCAAAATAATCTCTCAAATATTTTCTGTCAGCAGGATTGATAAAGTCAACCATAGCACCGACATCATTAATGCTTTCCTTTAATTCTTTAAATGTTTTCATTTGTAATTCCTTTAATACAAGTATTTATATACTATTTATGTGTTCTATCTTTTGGAAGTGACGAACTTTCATCCAAAAGGTCTAAGAGTTCTTTATTATCAGCTCTGATGATTTTTAAGTTATTTAGAGGTGGGTCTGTAAGACTACTAGGAACGCTTAACCCAGCTGTAGGGTCTTTAGAAGGTACATCTGACACAGCTGGACCGGGCAAGTTGATATCAACCCTACCAGCGTCCATGTACATGTTATTCCCAGCTCTAGCATTAAATGTTCCAGAACATTTCATCTGAATAGAAGCAGCAGATGTTCTAAAAATACCAACAGCTTTCATGAAAAGATTTGAGCCAGATTCAACTTGTAAAGCACCTTTTGAGTAAATGGTATTCGTACCACCTACACGAGTGGTCATACTTCCATTGACAGTAAGATTATAATTACCATCAATTTTTTGTTTCATATCACCCTTAACAAGAAGATTAGCATTTCCCTGAACAGTAATGTTTAAGTTTCCACCGACAATTAAATTATGGTCATCCAAAACGATATAAAAATCATCACCAAAAACTTTAAGAACTCTTTTACCGTCAGGGTGAATTTCTTCCATTGTTCCAGATTTATGCATCTGGAGCAATCGTTCTGCGCCCGGCGTATCGTCTACTTCAAAAAGATGACCTGAAATAGTTTGTTCAGCTTTGTTATAAGGATATAAAGGATGGGTTGGAGTAGAAGGTTCTGCAACGTTATAATTGTCATCTGCTGTTGCAATAGATGATAAAGAAACAGATTTCAAATCACCTTGCTTAGATTGTCCTACACCATATGCGAAAGATGGTACATCTGATACTGGGTCTATAGGAATTTTTGACATTATAAAGTAGGTCCTTGTCCTGCAATCACTGGCGCATCGGCTACGTTAAATGGAATCAATGCATTGTATTTATGACTGTTCATCCATTTTAAAGGTGCTTGATGACGATATAAAAGTTGGGGGAATATCTTGCCGGGATTTATGTGGTTTTGTGACGCTGGTAAAGCAGAGCCGACTCTAATTTCAAAGTGTAAATGTGTAGGTGAGGAATAGCAGTGTGAACGACCAGCATAACCAATCATTTGACCTTTTTTAACGGTATTTCCCTTTTGGACAAGAATACCTGTACCCGCTG
>Ga0172380_10007095_pt1 | contig 12738 bp, 14 predicted proteins | sample Leawe162metaG_FD_119747 | JGI IMG/M metagenome (GOLD analysis project Ga0172380, IMG submission 119747) | Leachate microbial communities from a municipal landfill in Southern Ontario, Canada - Leachate well 162 metaG | ecosystem: Engineered > Solid waste > Landfill > Unclassified | place...
GATACAGGCGAGGGCTGAAATAAACACACCAAAAAGAAAAATGAATTGCATGCTCATCTATTTCTTTAGATACGTAGCGAGAGCAAGGAGTGACGGTACCCACAATCCGACAAACAATCCTCCATCTTTGTCTCCCATAAACCACATATAGACAGCAACAACAAGAGAAATACCTGCCGCAACAATAATTAGATTTGTTCCTTTATTCATAGATAAAAACCAACATTACTTATAATATATAAGTATATCACGCACGCAGATACTTTCTTTTATTACACTCCGTGATATCATGTACCCCATGAATCCACTCTACGAACAATCAAAAGAACTTCACAAGGCACATCACGGTAAACTCGAAATTATAAGCACTGTTCCCCTCGCCGACCGCGCCGACCTCTCTCTTGCCTACACTCCTGGTGTCGCAGGCGTATGTGAAGCAATCGCACAAGATCCGAGTACTGCACGTGACTATACAATCAAACGAAACACCGTCGCTATCGTCTCAGACGGGACAGCAATCCTCGGATTGGGAGACCTTGGCCCACTTGCTGCGATTCCTGTTATGGAAGGAAAGGCTGCAATATTCAAACAATTTGGAGGTGTTGATGCGTTTCCTATTTGCCTTGATACGAAAGACACCGAAGAAATAATCAAAGCAGTTAAACAAATCGCACCCGTCTTTGGGGGAATTAATCTCGAAGATATTTCTGCGCCACGATGTTTTGAAATCGAAGAACGACTCCGAAAAGAACTCTCTATCCCCGTCATGCATGATGACCAGTGGGGTGCGGCAACTGTCGCACTTTCAGCACTCATCAATGCACTTTCACTCCGCGCGCTCACAAAGGAAGAAGCTATTGTTGTACTCTCTGGTGTCGGAGCAGCAGGTGTCGCAACCGGCAGACTACTCCACACATACGGAATCACAAAAACTATTTTCTGCGACAGTAAGGGCATCATTCACAGTGGACGAACAGACCTCACAAAAGAAAAGAAAGAGCTCCTCGCAGGAAGTACCATAGAAGAACGCACAGGTGGATTGGGTGAAGCACTCCGCGACGCACATGTATTTATCGGACTTTCAAAGCCAGGTGTTCTCACAAAAGAAATGATTCACACGATGGCAGAGCGTCCAATTATTTTCGCCCTTGCAAACCCAACACCCGAAATACTCCCCTCTGATGCACAGGATGCAGGGGTATTTGTCATGGCGACAGGACGTTCTGATTTCCCAAATCAAATAAACAACTCACTCGTCTTCCCTCACCTTTTCAAAGCAATGCTTGATCACAACATTCCTCAATTTAATAATGAGATTTTTGTACGCGTTGCTGAAGCACTCGCTCGTGTTGTGAAAAATCCTACCCCAGAAAATATCATTCCGAGCATGTTTGATACAGATGTATCAAGTGCAGTCTACGACGCAACACTTGCGAAAAAATAGATTAAGAATTTTGTTGAATTACGTTTCTCCGATTCTGAAAAAACCTATCAATACTCAGCATTCCCCCACCTTCGATTGCAATAATCGAAAGAATTCCAAAAAGTGTTACGTGTGAATACACTGATTCTTTGAAAAAGAAAAATGTTGTCGAGAGCACGACGATAGCCACACACGCAGAGGTACGAGTATAAAATCCAATAAAAATAAAAATACCGAGGATGAGTTCTATGATTCCGACAGAAAATACCCACATTTCTGGAGATACAGGAATCAGGGAGGCTAAGCCATAATTCATCACCACAACTTCAGAAATGTGTGGGTTCAATAATTTTTCATACAAGGCCAAATACGCGAACCCAACACCGACAAGCACACGTACGAGGAGTGCGAGATAGTGCCGTTCTATTTTCAAAAATCGTAACAGTGAAATCCCTAAAATATCATCAACCCCTGGACGTGCACTATGGAAAACAAGGAGTCCGAGCGCAAGTGCCAGTACATCGATATTCCCAATGAGATAGATATCCTGCGTGAGCCCGACAATATATAAACCAATAGTGACGAGCGCTGATGGTACGAGCAAGAATCCAAGCAAAAACGCAAAGCCAAGTGCAATCTGTATTATTGAGTATCCCCATGCATTTGAAATAATAGGAGAAATGAGAGCCCCTTCTGTCCCCGCTCCGATAAGTAAAATCCCGAGTGAGAGACGAATAATCCACGGAATAAATTCATGATATGAAGTGAGTTTTTCTGAGACACCAGAAAAGAAATGCGTAATTCGTTTACTCTTCTTAGAAATGAGCACAACAAGAAGAATACCGATGACGGTCCCCGCCATGAGCAAGATGTTTGATGATTCAGCAAAAATCCCCATGAGATAGCTTGTATCGGGTCCGAGGTTTTCTGATAATTCACTAGGAGAAACAACATACGCCACGTGTGCAAGTGAAACAGTAGGAACAAGAGAACCGAGAACAGTCATTATATATATAAATATTTTTTTCATACTCTGTATAGTATATACCCACTGTCTAGTAAATGAAAAACCTCTAATCTTAATTTTTATTAAGATTAGAGGTTTTTATTTCAAACTAAAATTTTATGAATAGCAAAAGATTTCGTCCGAAAATTTGGAAGTAATCCACAAAGAAGGATTTGCCTCTGTGGTAATTTCCCCGGCAACGCATGCCTCAATGGCAAAAGTTTTGGCATGTTTGATAAACTGATCAACGTCAACTTTATCGACAACAACCAATGCGCCTTGGCCACAGCTCCATTTTTCATACAACTGTGTGTCAGACATTCCTGACCACTCAGCAACCTTTGCCACAATAGCTGGCGGTTCCCACAAAGTATCTAATCGCGCGGAAAGCCCTTTCCTCTTAAGAACATCTTCAAAGAACTTTGAACGGAATGAACCTCCAGACAAATGACAGATAAGATGGGGTTTGAGGTAATGCGCAAAATTATTATCTTTATTCTCCCATCCGTTAAGCCATGTTAAGAAATGATCATAAAGAGTTGATGGTGTAGCAATTTGTTTTACAAATTCTGTTTGTTGCCACCAATCATTGCCAAATTTGTTTTGCATAGTAGCCCGTACAGCAGAGATACCATTACTGCGGAAACCATATTCACGGAGTGCAATAACAACTTGCCCAGGGGCGAGTGTGTGCCCAGTAATCATTTTGTCAGGATGAGTAACACCAGTCATAAATCCTGCCCAATTGAATTTCACCAACGCATTTGGGTTTGGACTTCCAACACATGTAGAAAGTTCGGCAGTTTCACCTTTTATGCAATTAAAATTCAACAGATTTGCAACTTCAACAAGTCCATCAAATAATTGTTTGATTGCAACAAATGTTTCTGACGAATTGTTCTCCCCCAGACTTGATACATCAAGTACATTCGAGAAAACAACAGGGCATCCTCCAGAGCGAGTAATATCGCCAGCGGTCATAGCAATCAAATCACGGGCTGCATTTCTGTATCCCCTACTTGCATCAATGAGAGCAACTTTTGTGCCGATTCCATCAGGAGCAAAGATAGTCTTTACCCCCTCGAAGTGTTTAAGTATCTCAAAGGATACTTCTGAGCGGAAATGTTCATTCGGCTCAGTAACATTAACCCATAATGAATTATTGTGGGTAGTGCGAGTTAATTTTCCCGCATGCGCGCTAATCTCGTCTCCCAGAGACAAGTTAACAGTGTCTTTTGCTTGTTCCATATTGGTTATTTTTCGAAATTTTCCTCACCATACCACAAACAAAGAAAACCCGCCAGAATAGACGGGTTTTCAGTATAATTACGAACAAATTATTTAAAAAACAAATGCACCGCTTGTAATGAGATCGAGCGCTTTCTTACATGCAGGGCCATCACATTTCATTTTCATTTCTTCTCGATGATGGTGTGGAAGAACTCCCTCTTCAACAAATAACGGCTCTGAAACACAAATAATCTTCCCGCAATAAAGTTCCGGACCTACCACATGCACTGTCGAGGCGGTAAATGTCTGCTTATCCTTTATGGCTTTTGTTACAGGGTCATCACCAGTATATTTTGGTTTATCAGTAGCAGTTTCCTTAATCCGTAAATCAGCAGGGTACACATTGATAATCGGACAATAACTAATGAGTGGCTCTGTAATCTCAAGCATAAAACCAGAGAGTAATACGATGTCTGGTTTATAAAATTTTATCAGGACCAACAAATCAGTGTAGTATGCATGGCGGAGATGCTTTGACATATCTTTTAGCTTCCCCTCATATCCGTGCTGTCTGCAGAAATTTTTTGTGTTTAAGGAAATAAATGGAATGTTGTTTTCCTTACAAAAGGTTTCACCTTTTGTATCTTTTTTGTTTGCGATTCCGCACACAGTTTCGTAGGTCTTCCCATAATTTGGGTCTTTATTGAGTAGGTACCGGAGCAAACTAGCGCTTCCTGAAAAAGGTACGAGAATTTTAAGTGGATGTTTCATAACAATTAGTTTTAAAAATTTTTATAACCATACCACACAAACAGGAAAAAGAAAACCCCTCAACCTAAGTTGAGGGGCGCACATTTTATGGTGCTTTAATTAGTTACGACTTCACGTTTTCGTAAAGCCAAAGGTACATGTTTTCTACCGCTTTCATCCAAACTGGTTTTTCGAAATTCCAATCATCTGGACGATACGGCAAGTGATGATTACTTGCGGAAACCCTCTCAATGTGAGGCATCATAAATGTATGCCGACCATCTTTTGTGCAAAGACCAGCGATACCATTTGGTGATCCATTTGGATTAAGTGGATAATCGCACGTTGGGAAACCTTGACTGTTTGCATACTGCACCGACACCAACCCTGCTTTCTCTACCAAATCATAATTGTAATCAGGTAAAAAAAGCTTCCCTTCACCATGAGCAGACCATGCTGGTAGAATTGAACCCTGCATCCCCTGAAACATAATTGATTTTGTATTTTCAGGAATCAATAAGTTTACAGGACGGTGTTCAAACATTCCGGAATCATTATGCATAAGCAATGGCTCCTGTTTTACTGAATCATCAAGTAATCCGAGCAGTGTAGCAACTTGAAATCCGTTACATACACCAAACGAAAGTGTGTCGGGTCGGGCATAAAAATCATCAAGCATCTTTTTCAACCTTTCGTTAAATAGTACACTTGCTGCCCACCCTTTTCCTGATCCACCAACATCTCCATACGAGAAACCCCCAGGCCATAATACAACATTGAAATCTTTCAAGTCATACTCGCCAGACATGAGTTCCTCCATCTCGACACGCTGAGCCCTGAATTGTTTTCCTAAACGACCGAACATATATGCAAGTTCGTGATGACCGTTAGTACCAGGTGCACAGAGTACAGCGACATTAAACATTCTATCCTCCGGAAGTTCCGCATCCTCATCGGGATTAAATGTTAATTTGTAGCTCTGTCTTGATGAATAATTCTCAAGCTCTAACAGGTGCGGGTTAATTCCAAGATGCTCTTTAATCACCTTGCCAGTCTCTGAAAACCACGCACGCACATCGGAAGCAAACGGAGAGTATTTTTGATTGCGATCGTAAAAACTAAAATACTGTGATGATCTTTTTACCCATCCAGCAACACTAGCATGCAGGCCAAGCTCATGAGCTCTTTTAAGAATCAGAGCAACATCATCCTCTTCGCATTGCAACACAACACCAATCTCCTCGTTAAAGTAAAAATCAGTAACGTGTACTCCATCAGGTAATGTAACGTGTGCTTCTACATGAGAAGCAACTGACATTTTGGCAACCGTTGGCAACAATCCACCTTTTTGTTTAGCTCCACCTGCAAGGATTTTATTTTCCTTAACTAGTTGTTGCACACACTCAAAAAGTTTTCGTGCTTTCACCATGTCAGCATCAGGTACTTCGTTCCCCGTCTGATCATAACATCCAGCAATAGCACTACCACCCATACGATTCTTGTTTGGTTCAAGTTCAATAACAATGAGCGATGAGTTTTTTGATTTCAAGGCTGGTGTTATCCGAGAACGGAAATCATCTAGGTGAGCATACGGCCCCAAAATAAATGTTGGGAATGACATTACTGTTTGGTCATCAAATTTTACAGACAACGACAAACTATCTTTTCCACCATCTATTCCAATGCCAGCTTCAATTAACGCATCAGTTATCGCCTTGTACGCAGAACACAACTTTGCTTTCATACCAGGCTGTTTAAATGGCCACATCACATTCAAGCGTGCTTTCACATGCTCTATGCCACCAGGAATATTTACAAAGGAGAGAGTTGCGAGAGTCTGAGCAACTGTCATTCGAGCCGTAGCTTCTTCGTCAATCAGCATTGCCACGGGATTACTGCAAATAAACGCTTCAAGTGCACCACTTGTTCCGGAGAAAGAATCAGAAATAATTCCGTAGTTACAAATTGGTAATTGGTACACACCATCACGCGGACCTTGTACAACACGTCCACCCACAGAGCCATCAAAATGGTCTACCATGTAGTTAAGTAATGCTACCCCAGGAACCTTTGCAATGTTTTGCAAATGCTCTTTAATAGAAACATCGGGTAGTACGAGCGGACTAAATTCAAATTTGGTCGTACTATCTACGTACGTTTTCTGAGGAAGTTTTCCTAAAATTTCAGGAAGCGTTAGATCAACAGGAACTGACCCGTCTCTCGAATCAACAACTGAAATTTTCTGAGAATCATTTGTCTCTCCGAGTATTTCAATCAGGCAACTGTATTTAGCGCAAATCTTCTTCAGCAACTCTACGTTTTCTGGTTTTACCAGTAATCCATACAACTCCTGTGCTTCTGATATCCACGCTTCCATTTGTGAGAGTGACGGATCAGCGATCTGCATACAACCCATATCAACAACTCCTCCGCAACGATTCGTGAGCTCAGTGAGCACGTTTGATGCACCACCTGCACCTTGATCGTGAATTGAGTCAATGGGATTTTCTTCTCCCATGAAAATACAGTGTTCAATTACATTGTATACACTTCGACCAATCATTGGCTCACCACGTTGCACTGAAGCAAAATCAAGATCTACACTGTTGTCACCAGCGTCCATGGAGCTTGCAGCTCCGCCACCAGTACCAATACGTCTCGTAGCACCTCCAATTCTGACAATCGTCATATTCGGCTCAGCTTCGGCTTTGTCTTTGGCACCTGCTGGAATAGACCCTACTGCGCAGGTATAAATGATTGGCTTTATGGTTTCAAATCGTTCACCATTCGGCAAAAGAAAACCAAGAGAATCGTTCCCAAAAAGAAGTGTCGGTTCTCCGAATGGATTACCGTAACCAGACGCACCTTTGATGGCACCAACGAGTACTTCCCGTGGCGTTGCCATGTTTTTCGGATACTTCCATTTTGCTTCTTCATTGAGCCACAACTTTCCAGTTTGAAAATACACTCCGCCAAAACCAATGAGTGAACCTCTGCCAATAGCAGCAATATCACGTAGTCTTCCCCCGACACCAGTAGCAGCACCAGGATATGGGCTGATAAGTGTTGGGTGATTATGTGTTTCTGCCGTTGCAGTATGATCCATGTTCATTCGAACTATTTGGTACACACCATCAGGTCCTGGGAAAAACATTTCAACTTCTCCCCCTTCTAAAATCCCACCATTGTCTTTGAAAGCTTTTACGCTTCCATGTGGATTCTGCCTCCGTGTTTCTTTCACCATTTCAAAAAGGGTTTTGTTCATCTCCTCTCCATCAATAATGAATTTTCCACTAAACTCCCAATGACGAGAATGACTGCTGTTGCCTTGGGCAATTTGCATCAACTCAACATCGGTCGGATTTCTCATGTACTTTTTAGTAAACAATTCATGATACTCCTTCATGTCGAACTCATCCATTCCCATTCCAAAATCTTTGTTCACTTTTTGAAATAGATCGAGCCCGCCACCTATCAAATCAATGATTTGTGTTTTTGCTGGCTCAAATATAGGAACGAGTGTTTCAGGAACTTTCCTGTACACGCACTGTGTCATTACATCATGCTCAGGTATTTCATTTTCACCCAAGAGAAATGCTTTGAATTCTTCGATTCGCACTGTCTTTGTTAAACCAAAAGATCTGCAAATTGCACGAAGTTTTTCAGATTCAGGTGTTTCAAATCTCAAATTCGGACCAACGAGCACATTGTACCCATCATTCGAAACTTGAGATTGAGTTAGGTTTGGATTAAGAATCCATTCAAGTCTTTCCTTTTCTAAGGAGGTCAGGTCATCAGTTGATTCGATCACATACATGATGTGAGTGTTTCCTTTCTTGAAGGAAATTTGGGTTATTTTATTCATCGTATTCAGTTTTAAATTTTCAATTTTTATATATCTTTCCACCAACTTAACCACAGTTTCAGCGAAAAAGCAAATAAACCTTTGACACCCGAGAATCACAAAAAGGTGTATGATTCGTTATATATCTATGAACGATGAAGATGACAATCAAACAGTGTACCTACAAAATCTAATGCGTGAAGCTAAGCATGGAAACTCGTATGCTTTTGAGGCAATCTATGAAGAATACTATACCCCTCTTTTTCGTTACATCCGTAGCCGGGTGAGAAATACTGCTGATGCAGAAGACATAACTCAAACGGTTTTTATGAGAATATGGAACGGGTTACCTAAGTGGAACGAATCTCATACTTCCCCTACGGCATTTTTCTTTCATATTGCGCGAAATATCATTATTGATACCTTTCGTAAAAAATCGTACAGCGAAGTAGTGTCAAACGAGATAGTCAGCGTAAAAATAGAAACTGAGTCTGTGCACCCAAACCTCGATACTTCACAAGATGTCGAAGCAGAAAAAATACTGTCGTACGTAAAAGAACTTTCAGACGAGCAACAAGAAATCCTCTCCCTGCTCTACACAGACGACCTTTCGTACAAAGAAACAGCAGAGATTCTAGGGAAAAATGAAGAGGCGATACGACAAACACATTCTCGCGCTATTAAAAAATTACGTACACGCTACGAACAAACAAAATGAACGACACAGAATTCGAAAACTTAATAAAGAAGACTCTCCATCAAAGCGAACTCCCCAATCGTGATTCTTTCGCTCGCCTCATTCAGACTCTCCCAGAACCCATAGTCACAAAAAATAATTCTATACGTTATACTATACGAAGGGCGTCGAACATTATTAACCAAACCATCAATGAATTAATTATGGCGTGGAAAACAAAAAACATTATTTTAGTTCCGACCTTTCTGCTTCTCATCATCGTCGGAGCATTCTCTCTATCAAGTCGTAAGCCGTATGACGAAGTCATACTGGATCTCGCGACAGAGAATCAAACGATTGAAGATGAGGGTATCATGGACGAAGAATTATTAATAACCGACTTAGATTCTCCAGAAATGGATGAATTGGTCACACAACAAGATGACATATTCTAGTATCAAAAAGGGCGTAGCAGGTGCACTTACTATGTTCACAATTCTTCCTGTGTTTGCATTCGCACAAGAAGGAGGACGACCAGTTATCGACCCACTCGCACCAACAAAAATTGAAGACCGTTTAAAAAAAGCCGATGACGCAAGTAAGGCAACTGGTCTTTCAAAAGCAAATGCAAATTTCTGTTCTCGTATCAACGATGCATCATCAAAGTTTGCTGAACAAATAAACAATGTTGAGGCAAAGCAGATAAAGCAACGAACAGAACGAAACGAAAAGCTCACAAAGAAAGAGGGTGATGTTGATGCGAAGCGTGCAGAAGCTCGCACAAAAGCAGACAGTAAGCGTGTACAGAATTGGGACAAAATGATTGGTAAAGCAAAGACTGACGAACAGAAAACAGCCATCACTACATACAAGACCGCAATTCAAACAGCACTTGATGCTCGCCGTATCGCAGTTGATACTGCAGTGAAAGCATACCGTGATGGACTTGCAACACTCATGACAACACATGCGACAACAGTTGACGCAGATATTGCAACATTCAAGACCGCGATTGATACTGCAGTAGCGAAAGCAAAGGCAGATTGTACCGCAGGAGTTTCAAACAAAAATGCGCAAGCAACATTTAACAAGGCCGTTAATACTGCTCGCAAAACACTTCAGGAGTCACGAAAAACAAGTGACAAGAATCCAGCTCTTGTAGAGTTGAAAAATGTTCGCAACACAGCTATTAAAGCTGCCGAACAAGCGTTCAAAGACGCGACAACAAAAGCGCGTACTGACCTCCAAACAGTTATAAAGAAATAATCTATCATTACTTCAAAAACACTCCCCCGTCAATCGACGGAGGAGTGTTTTGTTTTGAGATGGAGTGTTATACTATATTCGTATGGAAGAAATCGTACTAAAAACAATATCATGGGTAGTGCCAGAATATAACCACAGAGAACGAAGTGTTGATTGGCTCTGGGGATTCGGCATCATCACCTTTATCCTCGCCGTGATTGCTCTCTTTATGGGCAACCACCTCTTTGCTGTATTTATTTTAGTTGGAGGAGGGTCAATGATACTCTTCACGATTCGTCGACCAAAAGACATGCAGGTCATTATTGCAACAGAAGGGTTCACTATTGGAAGTGAAAATTATGAATGGAAACAAATAAAAGGATTCCGTATTAAGAAAACACCCACAGGCACAAAACTCTTCATCCGAACGGCAAAACATTTCCTCCCAACATTCACCATCCCCTTGCACGATGAGATAGTCCAAGAAGCACGAGAATCTCTCTTAAAAGTTATTCCTGTCATGGAAGAACTCGACGAATCACCATCGATGGTGTTCATGGAAAAGATTGGGTTTTAAAATATGAAAACAGCAATTATACTTCATGGAATGCCCGAAAAAGACACGGAACACTATAGTCCGAATCGTCCGGCATCTTCAAATTGCCACTGGCTCCCGTGGATACAACGACAACTTATCCTAAAAGATATTCTGGCACAGACACCAGAAATGCCTGTTCCCTATAATCCAGAATACAGTGCATGGAAAGCAATGTTTGAGCGATTTCCTCTTAACGAAGAAACGACTCTCATTGGGCATTCATGCGGAGCTGGTTTTATTGTTCGATATTTAAGTGAAAATAATATACATGTTGGCAAAGTTGTACTTGTTGCCCCATGGATTGATCCTGATAAAATACTCGGAACGGGAATGTTTGATTTTGAAATTGATGTAGATATCGTTTCAAAAACAAAAGGCATTACTATCTTCAGCTCAACAAATGATATGGAAGAAGTACGAGGAAGTGTAAAAATTCTTACAGAAAAAATAAAAGGCGTAAAAATTGTTGAGTTTCAAAACAAAGGACATTTCTGTTTTGATGATATGAGAACAGAAGAATTCCCAGAGTTACTTAACGAGGTACTAATCTAAATATAAAAAGCTGAACCGAAGTTCAGCTTTTTATATTGTGATCCCGGCAGGAATCGAACCTGCATCATAACTTCCGCAAAGTTACGTCCTATCCATTGAACGACGGGACCAATAAGTACGATACCAATCTACACCATTAGGGAGTAATCTGCAACCATAGACTTCTTCTTATTTTCAAAAATGCTATACTACATTCATAAGGTCTTTTATTAAAAAAATAAATAATGTAACAATGGCAAAAACTAATACAAGTGTGGAGAATAATTCATGTGATGGGTATGGTTGTGGAGATGAAGTAAAGATGACGTGCAAGCACGGATCACTCAAGCACCATATCCTCAAGAAAATCATTTGGATTTTTATTGTAATCGTAGCGTTCTGTTTTGGAGTACAATTCGGAGAATTACGAGGAATGATGAAAATCTATTCACACAAAGGAGCCATGATGCAGTGGGATGGTGGAGCGCGTGGAGCAGAGAACAACTACTACAAAGTAGGAGCTCCAGATGCTAGCAACACAACAAAAGAAACTCTTCCTGCAGTAAAGGAAACTACTCCTAAACAATAAGCACCCAAATTAAAAAACTATTTCTCATCTTAATGAGAAATAGTTTTTTAATTTGGGTTTACTTTCCTTCTGCCCATTCTTTGAGTTCAGCATATGTCACTTCCCCACAGACGGTTTTCTTTGTTTTTTGATTTACAAAAAATGGTACTCCCCCACACGGCTCATCTTCACAATCCATTTTAACAAACAACTCTTCGTTCCCTTTATTGTGCCAGCATTCAACTTTTTCAATATCAAAACCCTCAGTATTTAACGTATCAACAAGTTTCTCCATTTTCTGACAATGAGGACATTCGAGTCCATAAAAGAAAAGTAAATTTTTGGTAGTAGTCATATATATATGATACCAGAGTGCCCACCTAAACAAAAACCCCGACGCGAGTCGGGGTTTTTGTTATTTTGTGATTTTTGAAAGACGAGCCTTTTTGCGAGATGCGTTATTTTTCTTGATAACACCCTTCTTTGCTGCCTTGTCGATTGCGCTGTATGCACTTGAGAGAAGCTTCTTTGCTTCATCCTTTTTCTTTTCTTTAACGAGCTTCTCAATACCTTTGATTGATTCTTTGAGAGCTTTCTTTCGGCGGTCGTTAACCGACTTTTTCTTCATCGATCCACGGAGTGCCTTTTTTGCTGATTGTGTAATTGGCATGACTGATTTTTAAGGAGTGGAACGACTATAAAAATCGTCATCCCGCTCCATAATTTCATTAATTTAATAATAAATATAGATAAACATTAAAATGAACACTTATTCCTATCTGAAGCGCGGGGCCGAATAGGCCAACCAGTTTTTCGCTAAGCGCTTCACCCCTCGTATGTCTTTCAAATTATGGGGCTGGGATAGTA
>Ga0172380_10007096_pt1 | contig 12737 bp, 12 predicted proteins | sample Leawe162metaG_FD_119747 | JGI IMG/M metagenome (GOLD analysis project Ga0172380, IMG submission 119747) | Leachate microbial communities from a municipal landfill in Southern Ontario, Canada - Leachate well 162 metaG | ecosystem: Engineered > Solid waste > Landfill > Unclassified | place...
AATTTGTTCTCAGAAATTCATGATGAAAATCAATGATGGAAAACGTTCGTGAATCCCGGACAATCTTAGCGCAACTTTGCTCGACGCTGCTCAACTCATGGCGGCAACCCATAAAGACAAAACCTTTTTCACCGCAGAGGACGCGGAGGACGCAGAGGAAACCCCTCATGCTTTTCCTCCGCGTCCTCCGCGTCCTCTGCGGTGAATCGGTTTTTTCCGTGCCGAGAACAAATTTACCCTGGCGAGTGAGAGGCGGGGTGCGGTCAAGAAAATTTACCGCAGAGACGCTAGCCTCTGCAAAAGCCTTTGCTCGTCCCCACACTAAGCGATTAGCGCACCGGTTTTTTCGCTGGGGCGGGCTTCGCGGGTCTGTCTTCGGCGGCGATGCGCGGCGTGCTGCGCAGGCGTTCCTTGTCCGGGTGGCGGCTATCCCAGTGCGGGATGGGCATGCCCGACCATTTCAGGATTTGCACCACGTCCTCCGACCCCAGTTCCAGCCATTGGCCGCGCTTTAAGCGCGGCGGCAGGCTGATCGCGCCGAAGCGCACGCGGATCAGGCGGCTCACCATTACGCCGACCGCTTCGAACAGGCGGCGTACTTCGCGGTTGCGGCCTTCCTTGAGCACGACATGATACCAGCGGTTGCTGCCTTCGCCGCCCTGCTCCACCAGCGCGTCGAAATGGGCCGGGCCGTCTTCCAGTTCGATGCCGTTTTTCAACTGGTTGATCTGCTCCGAGGTCAACTCGCCCATCAGACGCACCGCGTATTCGCGCTGCACTTCGAAACGCGGGTGCATCAGGTTGTTGGCGAGATCGCCGGAGGTGGTGAAAACCAGCAAGCCGCTGGTGTTGAAATCCAGCCGCCCTATCGCCACCCAGCTCGACGAGCGTAGCGCCGGCACGCGGTCGAATACGCTGATGCGGCCTTCCGGGTCGCTACGGCTGACGATTTCCCCTTCCGGTTTGTGGTATAGAATCACGCGCGGCAGGCGGTCGGGGTGGCGCATTTTGATGGTGCGCCCGCCCGCGCGGATGTTGTCGGCTTCCGACACCCGCATGCCAAGCTCGGCCACCTTGCCGTTAACCGTGACGTGTCCGCTCTTGATTAGTTCTTCCATGTCGCGGCGCGACCCCATGCCGGCCTGTGCCAGGACTTTTTGCAATTTCTGGCTGCCATCCGACATTTCCGCCTGGGCGGCTGCGGCAATCGCGTCGTCTTCCTGCCAGATTTCTTCCTGGGTTTTGCCCGTGCCCAGGCGGCGCGTTGAAGTCCGCAGCGGCGCGGCGGCTTCCGGCGTTTTTCGGGGGGCGGGGGTGTTGCGTCTTCTTTGCATGGTTCGGCTTTCGTTAAGTAATGTGTAATATGCCTTGCGCGGGACGCTAGACTCGCTCGTAGGATGTGCCGAGGAACGAGGCGCATCTGTCGCGTGTCGCTACTGTCCCCCTAATGCGCGAGCGATGCGCTTCCTTCGTCAGCACATCCTACATCCAAGGTGAAGATTAGCGCTAAGTAATGTGCATGAAGTGGACATGGCTCTCGCTTATCCGCCTTCCCCGCCTTGCTTTCCAACTTGACTGGTTTCCAATACGGCGGCCATTTCTCCCACTTCCGTTAGCGTCGGCAGTTCTTGCAGCGAGCGCAGGTTGAGGTCGTCGAGGAATTGCTTGGTGGTGGCGAACAGCGCCGGGCGTCCCGGCACTTCTTTGTGACCCACCACGTCTATCCAGGCGCGCGCTTCCAAGGTCTTGATTACTTGGGTGGATACCGTAACGCCGCGGATTTCCTCTATATCGCCGCGCGTCACCGGTTGGCGGTAGGCGATGATCGCCAGCGTTTCCATCACCGCGCGCGAATAGCGCGGCGGTTTTTCCGGGCTGATGCGTTCGAGGTAGGGCTGGAATTCCGGCCTGACCTGGAAGCGCCAGCCGCTGGCGACGTTGACTAATTCCACGCCGCGCCCGCTCCAGTCGCGGCGCAGTTCTTCCAGCATTTTGCGCAATACTTCGCTGGACAAATCGACATCGAACAGCTTTTTCAACTGGTGCAACGATAGGGCTTCCGTGCTCGCCAGCAACGCGGTTTCCAGGATCAATTTGGCGTTGGCGAAATCAGGCTTCGTCGGCATGGGCAAGCTTCACGTAAATCGGCGCAAACGGCGCCTGCTGGCTGATTTCGACCAGCCGCTCGCGCGCCAATTCGAGTATCGCGAGAAAGCTGACGATCAATTCCGGCAGGCCTTGCGCCAGTTCGAACAGCTTGTCGAATTCGGCGAACACCTCGGAACGCAGCAGACGCAGAATGCGGCTCATATGTTCGCGCACCGAAAGTTCCTCGCGCCCGATGCGGTGATGGCGGGTGACGTTGGCGCGCTGCACCACCGCCAGCCACGCCGTGCGCAGATCGTCCAGATCGACTTCCGGCAGGCATTTGGCTGCCGCCTGCTCCAGCCACACCTGCACCAGCGCGAAATCGCGCCCGGCCAGCGGCAGCTCGTTCAGCTTGCGCGCCGCCAGCTTGATTTGCTCGTATTCCAGCAAGCGGCGCACCAACTCGGCGCGCGGGTCGTGCTCTTCGTCCGCACTCGCGCCCGGTTTAGGCAGCAACATGCGCGATTTGATCTCGATCAGCACTGCCGCCATCACCAGGTATTCCGCCGCCAGTTCGAGCTGCCGGGTGCGCATCAGTTCGACATAGGCCATGTACTGGCGCGTCACCTCGGCCATCGGGATGTTGAGCACGTCGAGATTCTGGCGGCGTATCAGGTACAGCAACAGATCGAGCGGGCCTTCGAACGCTTCCAGAAACACTTCCAGCGCTTCGGGCGGGATATACAGGTCTTTCGGCATCTCTGCCATCGGCTCGCCGTAAAGGCGGGCAACCGGCAAACTTTCGACGGTTTCCCCCGCCTCACTCCTCACGTTTCCCCCCTCACCCGAATACGATCTTCACCACATCCTTGAAGTGGCGCACGAAATGCACCGTGATGCCGGCGCGGATATGCTCCGGCAATTCGTCGAAATCGCGCCGGTTGGCTTCCGGCAGGATCAGTTCCATCACCTTGATGCGACGCGCCGCGATCACTTTTTCGCGCACGCCGCCTATAGGCAGCACTTCGCCGGTCAGCGTCAATTCGCCGGTCATCGCCAGGGGGCGACCGATTTCCTCCTTGCGCACCAGCGACAGTAGCGCTACGGCCATGGTGATGCCGGCGCTCGGTCCGTCCTTGGGCGTGGCGCCTTCCGGCACATGCAGGTGGACGAAGGCTTCGTCGAAAAACTCTACGTTGCCCTTGAATTGCTTGAGTTGCGAAGCGATGTAGCTATAGGCGATTTCCGCCGATTCACGCATCACTTCGCCAAGCTGGCCGGTCAGTTTGAAACCGCGATTCTTGGTGTGGATCAGGGCTGCCTCTATGCTCAAGGTCGCGCCGCCCATCGCGGTCCACGCCAAGCCGGTCACCACTCCCACGCCGGAGAGCGGTTTTTCGGGCAGGAACACCGGCTTGCCGAGATATTCCTCAACCTGGGAAATGCCGAGATGAATAGGCTTTTCCGCGCCGTTGACCAGTTTCACCACGGCCTTGCGCACCATGCGCCCAAGTTGTTTTTCCAGGTTGCGCACGCCGGATTCGCGCGCATAGCCTTCGATCACCTGGCGTAGCGCCGCCTCGGTGATGGTTAGCTCGCTACGCTGGATGCCGGCTTTTTTCAACTGTTTCTGCCACAGGTGATGCTTGGCGATTTGCACCTTCTCCGTGGTGATGTAGCCGGATAAACGGATGGTTTCCATGCGGTCCAGCAAGGCCGGCGGAATGGTGTCGAGCTGGTTGGCGGTGCAGACGAACAGCACCTTGGACAGGTCGAAACGCACATCCAGGTAATGGTCGAGGAAATCGCTGTTCTGCTCGGGGTCGAGCACTTCCAGCAACGCGGACGCCGGATCGCCATGGTAGGAAGCGCCTATCTTGTCGATTTCGTCGAGCATGACCACCGGGTTGGCGACGCCGCATTCCTTGATCGCCTGGATGAATTTGCCCGGCATCGCACCGATGTAGGTGCGGCGGTGCCCCTTGATTTCCGCCTCGTCGCGCATTCCGCCCAGGGAAAAACGATAAAACTTGCGCCCCAGCGAATTGGCGATGGAACGCCCGATGGAAGTCTTGCCCACGCCCGGCGGGCCGACCAGCAGCAGGATGGAGCCGGCGACTTCGCCTTTCAGCGCCCCCACCGCCAGGAACTCGACGATGCGCTCCTTCACGTCCACCAAGCCGTCGTGGTCGTGGTCGAGTATCTTGCGCGCGCGCTTTAAGTCGAGCTTGTCCTTGGAAAATTTGCCCCACGGCAACTGGGTAAGCCAATCCAGATAATTGCGCGTCACCGCGTATTCCGGCGAGCCGGATTCGAGCACGCCGAGCTTTTCCATTTCATCGTCGATGCGTTTCTTCGCGCCTTCCGGCACTTTCAGCTTGGCCAGACGTTCTTTGAAACGTTCCAGGTCGGCGGTGCGGTCGTCCTTGGCGAGGCCAAGTTCCTTCTGGATTTCCTTGAGCTGCTCGCGCAGGAAAAATTCGCGCTGCCGGTCGGAAAGCTTGTGCTCCACCTGTTCGCGGATCTTCGATTGCAGCCTGGCGACATCCAATTCTTTCTTAATCAGCACCAGCACCCTTTCCATGCGCTTGCGCAGGTTGAAGGCTTCCAGCACCTTCTGCAAATCCTCCTTGGTGGCAGTGGTCAGGCTGGCGGCGAAATCCGCCAGGAAAGACGGCTCGTTCGGGCTGAAACGCGTAAGGAAAAACTTGAGTTCTTCGCTGTACAGCGGGTTGAGTGGAATCAAATCCTTGATGGTGTTGATGATGGCCATCGCGTAGGCCTTCATCTCGTCCTCGTTGCGCGACAGCGGCTCGCCTGGGTATTCGACCTGCACCAGGTAGGGCGGCTGCCGGGAAATCCAATTGACCACGCGAAAACGCGCCTGGCCTTCGGCGATGAACTGCATCTTGCCTTCGGAGCGCACCGGATGGTGCATATTCACCATCGTGCCAACAGTGTAGAAATCTTCCGGCTTGGCTTCATCGGACACATCCGGCTTGACCAGGATCAGGCCAACCATCTTGTGCGGCGTATCGCCTATTCTTTTGATGGTCTCCAGCCACGGCTTTTCGTTCATCAGCAGCGGCAAGGTCTGCGCCGGGAAAAACGGCTTTTCGACCAGCGGCAGCAAATACAGCGTGGACGGCAATACCCTGGCGGGCATGGGCGGCGCGGCGTCGCCGGCATCCGTCGGCGCATCGTCGGTTTCCGTGGAGTGAAGCACTTCGCCTTCGAGGGGTTGGGAGTTTGGCATATTGTGGCTTTTTCAATGATAGGGTATAGCGCCTACATGGCGTCGGGGCGGACATAATTCAAGGCAATTATCCCACAACATGCGCAACGCTCCGCTACAGATTGGAATTGACAATATCCCCCAGCGTTATTCCTTTCCCCGCAGTGGAATTCAGGAGACTTGGCTGGGCGAATATAATTGCCCTCCGATATGATATAGTTTCGCCGGGTATGAGATGCCCCGGAAGAAAAAGTCTTTCGCTTTATTGGCTTCGGCCTCAATACAACGGGTTCGATGCTTAACCATCGCATAATAATGGCATAACGGAGGGTATTATTTCAGATATCCTATTGACAACGCCACCAACGGATTACCAGCCTATCGCCTGCGCCCAGCACGAGCGGCTGGAATTCGGCGTATTGCGCAAAATCCCGCTGGATATGAAATTCGTGCTGCACGGCGAGCACAAACACGAAAAGGTGCTGCCGCTGGACGTCAACACCCGCAACGGCGCCGAATGGCTGAAGTTTCGCCGGGAAGACGGCAGCGAAACGGAAATCCGGCTGGATGCGATAAGCGGGTTTTTCTATGCGGACGATCGTTCTTAAAAGATCGGTGAAAGGGCAGCGCTCCCACAACCTTCCTTAACCTTGTTTGAGGATCACCCTGGTTGACCACGATGGATGCGCTTGCGTTATATGCATAAGATACCTATCATTTGGATATGCGGAGGGCATATGAAAGCTGAATACGATTTCTCAAAAGCCAAACGCGGTGCGGTTATTCCGCCGACCGGCAAGACCCGGATTACCATTTTTCTCGATGATGACGTGTTGGTCGCCTTTCGGGAGCGCGCAGAGGTTGAGGGCAAAGGTTGCCAAACGCTGATTAACGAGACATTGCGCGCCACAATTCAGCCGGCGCCTGTCGCTGTCGATGCGTTGCGCCGGGTATTGCGCGAGGAATTGCAGGCGGCGTAGCCAAGGCGGAAGAACAACTTAAGCTGCTCAAAAGTGACCCGCTACTTGGCGGATACCATCGACACGACCCGTAGAGACGCCGGCATCAGTCCTCAAACCAGCGCATAAACAGGAATGATAGCCTACATCCTTCGCCGCATCCTCTATGCGATTCCTATCCTGATCGGGGTGAACCTGTTCACTTTCGCGCTGTTTTTCGTGGTCAACACCCCGGACAACATGGCGCGCATTCATCTCGGCGTGAAGCATGTCACGCCGGAAGCCATCAATAAATGGAAGCACGAGCGCGGCTACGACAAGCCGCTGGTGTGGAACGGCGCGAAGGAAGGCGCGGGCAAGGCCACCGACACGATATTTTTTGAGAAATCGGTGGGCATGTTCGCATTGCAATTCGGTCGTTCCGACGAGGGGCGCGACATCGGGCGCGACATCGTCGCCCGCATGTGGCCCAGTTTGGCGATTGCGTTGCCGGTGTTCCTGGTGGGGTTGGCGGTCAACATCACTTTCGCGATGCTGATGGCGTTTTTCCGCGCCACCTACATCGACTTTGCCGGGGTGGTGTTGTGCGTGGCGATGATGTCGGTTTCCGGCTTGTTCTACATTATCGGCGGGCAATACCTGGTGAGCAAGTTACTGCATCTGGTTCCGATTTCCGGCTTTGACGGCGGCGCGGACGCGTTCAAATTCATCGTGCTGCCGGTAGTGGTCGGCGTGGTGGGCGGCATCGGCAGCGGGGCGCGCTGGTATCGCACGATCTTCCTCGAAGAAGCGGGCAAGGACTACGTGCGCACCGCCCGCGCCAAGGGCTTGTCGGAACTGCGCGTGCTGTTCGGCCATGTGCTGAAAAACGCGATGATCCCGATACTCACCGGCGCGGTGGTGGTGATCCCACTGCTGTTCATGGGCAGTCTGGTGAGCGAGTCGTTCTTCGGCATACCCGGCCTGGGCAGCTACACCATAGACGCGATCAACGCACAGGATTTCGCCATCGTGCGCGCAATGGTGTTTCTCGGCTCGTTCCTGTACATCGTCGGGCTGGTGCTCACCGATGTATCCTACACCCTAGTCGATCCGAGGATACGGCTGGAATGAATAATTATTCGACAGGGGATGAGGGCGTTTGCGCATCGACAGTCATTGCTGAACCTCAAGTGGGTAGAGTGGATAAGCGTAGCGCATCCACCTTATTGCGTCGGCTGAGATTTCCAGGTTCAAGATGATGCCCTTCTTCACACCCGTTTTGCTTTGGACCGACGCCCTGATCTGGCTGCTGGTAGCCGGCGTAGGCTTTTACGCTTGGCGCGTGCGCCGCCGCGAGCATCTCGCCGCGCCGTGGCGCAAAGTGGCGCGCAGCCGGGTCGGGATGATCTCCGCCCTGGTGCTGGCGGCGTTCGCCGTGATCGGCTTGGCCGATTCGTTGCATTTTCGCCTGCCGCTGCCCGAGGCCAACAACGGCGCGCAACGCCAATATGCGCCGGAAGTGCTGAGCGTATTCGACCTGATGGCGAGCGGATTGCGCACGCGGGTGGAAAAAACCTATTCCGCGCCGTTCGCCACCCATTTATTCGCCAAGGAAACCACCGAACTGGTCGGGGGAGGGCAGGCACGCGTCTATCCGCGCCTCAAGCACGGCGGCGCGCACCTCGAAAACCCGGAAGAACCCGCCGCCGACATTGTAGCCAGCGCCGCCAAGGGCGTATTCCACGGCGTGGTGCTGTGGTGGGGTTGCGCGCTATTGCTCACCCTGTCCGTGGCGCGCCGTCGCCATCTTTCCGCCGGAGCGGCATGGACGCTGATCCGCCAGGGACGGGACGAAATACCGTGGCGCACCATACTGGCCACCCTCGGAATCATCCTGGTCGTCGGCTCGACCGCCGCAGCGCTGTCGTTCGGCTACCACATCTTCGGCACCGACAAGGTCGGGCAGGATGTGTTTTATCTTTCCCTGAAAAGCATACGCACCGGCCTGGTGATAGGCACCGTCACCACCCTGGTAATGCTGCCCTTCGCGCTGCTGCTGGGGATAGCTGCGGGATATTTTCGCGGCTGGGTGGACGACGTGATCCAATATATCTACACCACCCTCAACTCGATTCCCGGCGTATTGCTGATCGCGGCTGCAGTGCTGATCCTCCAGGTCTACATGGACAGCAACCCCGAACTGTTCGACACCGTCAACGCCCGCGCCGACATGCGCTTGCTGTTCCTCTGCCTGATCCTCGGCATGACCAGTTGGACCGGGCTGTGCCGCCTGCTGCGCGGCGAAGCGATGAAACTGCGCGAGGCCGATTTCATCCAGGCCGCAACCGCTTTCGGCGTCGGCCATGCGCGCATCATCCTGCGCCACATCCTGCCCAACGTCATGCACATCGTGCTAATCACCGTGGTGCTGGAATTCTCCAGCCTGGTGTTGGCCGAAGCGGTGCTGTCCTACGTCGGCGTCGGGGTGGACCCCACCACCCAAAGCTGGGGGAATATGATCAACGCGGCGCGCCTCGAAATGGCGCGCGAACCCATGGTGTGGTGGTCGCTGGCGGCTGCCTTCTGCTTCATGTTCATGCTGGTGCTGGCAGCCAACCTGTTCGCCGACAGCGTGCGCGATGCGTTCGATCCGAGGGTGAAATGATGGAGTGCGTTGCCTATTGCATTAGAGCCTATTGACAACGCTGCCGATTCGTTAAGCCCCTAAACGAGATTTTAATGTCCTTCATCCGCCTTACCGTCCAGCGCAAGGTTTTTCTTTCCATATTGGCGCTCACTGCCGTTACGGTGGCGATTATTTTTGCCTCCACTCAGTGGAATCTGGCTCAGGGGTTCGGGCGTCATGCTGCGGAGATGGAATTGCAGCGTTTGGACGGATTGGTGAGCCGACTCGCCACGGGCTACCGGCGCGAGGGCAACTGGAAATTCGTGATGGATGACGCCAGACTGTGGCGCCACCTCCTGCGGGAAAGTTTGCGACCGGAGCATGACGACCACCCCGACAGACCCATGGGTCCGCCTCCCCACGAACGCCCTCCACCATCACCGGATGGGCGTTTCCGCGGGCCGCCGCCGGGGGATCGTTTCCACGAGCGCCCGCCGCCACCGCCGGACGGCCATTTCCACGAACATCCCCCGCCGCCGCCGGACGACTATTTCCGCGAGCCCCCTCCCCCGCCGCCCGCCATGGGGGATTATTCCCTGAAGGGTCGCCTGCGTCTGGTCGATGCGCAAGGCGGGCGGGTGGTCGGCACGGAAGTCGGGAATCGCTCTGCGGTAGAGCGTCCGGTCGTGGTCGATGGAAAAACCGTGGGGCGCTTGCTGCTGGATGTGCCGCAAATTCCCGTCGGCGCTCAGGCCATGGCTTTTCTGGTGAGCCAGATCAGAGCTTTGTGGTTGGCCAGCGCCGTGGCGCTGCTGCTTGCTTGTGTCGCGGCCTGGTTGCTGGCGCGGCATTTTCTCGGCCCGATCCGGCAGTTGACTCTGGGCGCGCGCCAGATCGCCGGCGGGCAATATGCGGTCAGGATACCCGTGCAGCGGGGCGACGAGTTGGGAGATTTGGCCGTGGATTTCAATGCCATGGCGGAAGTCCTCGCGCGCACCGAGGAATCGCGCCAACAGTGGATTTCCGACACCTCGCACGAGTTGCGCACGCCGCTCGCCGTGCTGCGCGCCGAGATCGAAGCCTTGCAGGACGGCGTTCGCGCGCCCGGCGAGGCCAGTTACGCCCGTCTGCACAAGCAGATCATGCAATTGGGAAAGCTGGTGGACGATTTGCGCTACACTTTGGCCCACACGCCGGAGGGCATTGCGCTGGACCGCCACCCGGTGGCGCCGCTCGCCATCCTGCGTGAAACGGTCGAGCAATTCCGCCCGCGTTTCGTCGCGGCGCGTCTGGCGCTCGACACCGCCGCGCTGCCGGCAAACAGCCCCGAACTGTGGGGCGATGCCGACCGCTTGCGCCAAGTGTTCGCCAATTTGCTGGAAAACACCCTGCGCTACACCAGCGGCAATGGGCGGCTGCAAATCACCGCCGATGCCGAAGGCGACCAACTCTGGATACAATTCGACGACACCGCGCCGGCGCCGCCTGCGGAGGCGTTGCCCCGCATTTTCGACCGGTTCTACCGCGCCGAACCCTCGCGCAGCCGCACTTACGGGGGTTCCGGCCTGGGGCTGGCGATTTGCAAGAGCCTGGTGGAGGCGCACGGCGGAAAGATCGGCGCGACCCTGTCGCAACTCGGCGGGTTGTCGATACGCCTGTCTTTGCCGCTGGAGAATTGAACCTAGAAACCTCCGTTGAACGGGCTGGAGTGTGCGGTTTTCCGGGTGCAGGGCAAGGCGCAACGACGCGGAATGGTCGTTCCATTCCCTTCTCTTGGAGTTGCAACGCCGCCATGCGCCCGGAAAACCGTGCAATCCAGTTCGTAGCGTTCTCACCAAACGGGAGAACGCAAAATATATGACAAAGTTATTTAGAACCATCATGTTATACATATTGATAAGCGGTCAACGGAGGTTTCTAGGTTGAACATGTCTAGCTCGCCCGCAATAAAACCCAACATCCTGGTGGTCGAAGACGAGGAAGAACTGGCGCGCATTCTGGTCGATTATCTGCACCACGCCGGCTATAGCGCGCTGGCGCTGCACGATGGCAAGCAGGCGCGGGACTACCTCGCGTCTACGCTGCCGGAACTGGTGCTGCTCGACCTGATGCTGCCCGGCGTCGATGGGCTGACCCTGCTGCGGGAATTGCGCGAACATCCCGAGCGCCCGGATATACCGGTCATCCTGGTCACTGCGCGGGTGGAAGAGGTGGATAGGCTGATCGGCCTGGAAAGCGGCGCGGACGACTACATCTGCAAACCCTATTCCCCCAGGGAGGTCGTGGCGCGCGTCAAGGCGGTTCTGCGCCGCCACCGACCGCCACCGGCGTCCGTCGCGCAGGCGACAGAGCGCCTGACGATAGACCCGCAAGCCTGGCGCGCGAGTTACGACGGCCAGCGCATCGACCTCACCCCCAAGGAATTCGAGCTGCTCCACATCCTGGCCGCACGCCCCGGACTGGTTTTTTCGCGCACCCAGTTGCTCGACCGCTTGCAGCCGGACAATCTCGAAGTCAGCGAACGCGCCATCGACAGCCACATGAAAAATCTGCGCCGCAAGCTCGCGCAGGTAGCCCCGGCGCGTGAGATGATACGCTCCGTTTACGGCGTCGGCTTCGTTTTCGAGGGTTACAGTTGACCGCTTGCCAGTGCAGGAGGCTGGAGTGTTGCAGTTTGAAATTTTATTCAGCTAATGGCGCTGAAAAGGTAGAATACCCGGACGTTTCTTTCCGTTTCACGAACATGCTGAAAAATCATCTGATCTGGAACCCCCAACGCCATGGCGTGGGCGACGCCGCCATCGACGCCGACCATCGCCACATGATAGCCCTGATCAACCGCATCGACGACATGCTGGGCGGTGCCGGGCAGATCGACAACGCATGGAATGTGATGGACGAACTCCTGCTTGCCACCGAAGCACATTTCGCCCAGGAAGAGAAAATCATGGCGCAGCACGGCTATCCCGACATGCCCCAACATATCGAGGAACACCGCAAGCAGTTGGAACAGATGCGCAACCTGATCGGGGAAGCCCGACATGCGCCGTCGCCGGCCAAGGTCAGACTGATCCCGGCTTTCCTGGTCGATTGGGCGGAACTGCACATCCTGCACGACGACCTGAAACTTGGCGCATTTCTCTCCGACAGCGGGAAAAATGCCTGAGCGGCCCGCATACCCACCCAACCTTTAGCCATATCTCACGGGATGCAATGCATACCCGACAGCCTACGGCTTGGACACAAGAGCCGTCAGGCTGTCGGGTATGGGCGGGAGACGCAAACTGTAACCGCGCAAAGTATGGCTACATTTTATTGATCCAGGTCAATTTTTAATATATGATTTTGGCTCATTATTGGGTTTTGAGGACATATTTCGGGTTGCGGCCAAGGCTGTTTTAGCCTTGGTGATAAAGCGCATTCTCGACACCTTGCATTTTGTATATGCCAAGGAAACATCACAACCTACATTATTTTTAATCCGTTCACCCTTCGCCCATTCGGCGAAGCTCAGGGCAGACTGGGCTTCAGGGCGAACGGATTAAAAATAATGTAGGTATAACATCAGTATACGTGCGAGGCACAGGGTCAAACTTCCCCGTTCATGGTTCGACAGGCTCACCACGAACGGGGAAGTTTGACCCTGCCCGTAAGTGATGCAGATATTGTCCAACCAACCAAACCTCCGCCAGTCGTGTCCTCAAAACCCAATATGAGCCATGATCCTAGAAACCTCCGTTGACCGCTTGCCAAGATGTGTAACATAGTGGTTCTAAACAGCTTTATCATCTATTTTGCGTTCACCCGTTTGGTGAGAACGCTACGGGCTGGATTGCACGGTTTTCCG
>Ga0172380_10007097_pt1 | contig 12736 bp, 25 predicted proteins | sample Leawe162metaG_FD_119747 | JGI IMG/M metagenome (GOLD analysis project Ga0172380, IMG submission 119747) | Leachate microbial communities from a municipal landfill in Southern Ontario, Canada - Leachate well 162 metaG | ecosystem: Engineered > Solid waste > Landfill > Unclassified | place...
AAACTGAGAATGTTATACTTAAAGATTTTGTAGAAACTCTTCCAAAGATTTACCAAGATATTATAAAATATATTTATTGGAATGGGATGTCACAAATGGAAGTATCTTTATTTTTAGGAATTTCTGATAGTAGAGTTTCTCAACTACATAAGGAAGCGATAAAACTTTTAAAGGATAAATTAGATGTGTAGTAGATGCTATTACTTTGAAGAAGATAATAGGAGTATTTTGGGTTGGTGTACCCAAAATCTATACTATATCTTAGACAGAGAAACGCATAAATGCCCAGATTTTCTAAATATTTTTGAAGGAGAATGGAGAGCTATCATTGACCAAAGCAAAAATAATAGAAATATTAGAAATAAATAATATACCTTATGCTACTATTGGAAAAAATATAAGTAGTAAAGCTATAGGTATAAATTGTCCTTTCTGCAAAGATGATGAAGGAAAACATTTAGGTATTATAGAAGGTAAGAATGGATTTTTCTATACTTGCTGGAAAAATATAACACATAGAGGAACTTTAGAAAAATTATTTAAATATTTACATATAAAGTATGTAGAAGATTTTGAAGATTTGAATTATTTACTTGACAAACTGAATGAAAAATGTTATACTATAGAAGTAAAACAAGAGGGGGTTATGACTTTAAACTTTCCTACGGAATTTAGGGAGATAGGAAAGAAAAAACCTACTAATTATTTTTATAATTACCTCTATATTGATAGAGGATTTAATGAAGTTGAAAAATTTATAAAAAGGTTTAATTTAAAATGTGCTATCTCAGGAAATTATTCTAATAGAATAATCATTCCTATGTATGAAAATGATAAATTATTAACTTGGACATCAAGGAATATTGGAAGTTCTACTTTAAGGTATAAGTCTCACCCTAAAGAATTATCTGTTAAGTCTATTAAAAACTGTCTATTTGATTATAATTATATAAATTATGGGGGAAGTAAACTGATTGTAACTGAAGGAGTGTTTGACTCTATGAAAATAAACTGGTATGCTAATTCACAGGTAAAGTCAACAAGTTTATTTACAACTTCAATTTCCAATGAGCAGGTAAAGTTGTTAATTAAATTATCAGATAAGTTTACTAAAATTTATATTATCCTTGATAAAGGATTTGAAAATGAGGCTATAGGTTTGGTTAATAAATTAAGTTTTTTAAACAATGTTTATTTTAAGGAACTTCCTGACGGGTTCAAAGACTTGGGTGAAATGGGGAAAAAGGATATTATGAAATTTTGTGAGGAACTTTAATGGTTATAAACGCCATCAAATGCTCCCACTGTGGTGATATTATTTTCTCAAGAGTAAGACACGACTTTAGACCATGCAGTTGTGGAAGGTGCTTCATAGATGGTGGTAGTTTTATAGTAGGAGGGTACCTTAGATACGGGGGAAAATTTGAATCTATAAAATTAGATTTAAATAAATACTATCCAAAACTTATTTCAATAACATCAGATGATAAAAACCTTATTGCAGAATGGATGGGTAGAGATTGGGATAGTAGAACAGATAAATATGGACTTATTAAAAATACTTTTAAACGGATAATGGGAGAAGCTATTGAAAAAGGACAAAAAAGAAATAGAACCTAATTTTATCTTAGAAGTACCTAGTAAATCATTCTGTATAAAGTGTAAAAGTAGTGATGTTAGAAAAATAAAAGATACTTTAAATTTGGCCGCTACTGCAATATACAGTTTAACAGATGAATTAGGTTTAGAAGTTCCTACATTTGAAGGACGTTGTAAAAATATTATGGGGTGGGTAAAAGAACAGCAGAAGAAAAGAGAAAAGGTTTTAAAAATTAAAAGAAAGGATGCATAATGAATGACCCTTGTAAGAAGAAAGAAAACTGTAGCAACCTTATTTGCCTTCACAGAGGGAAACATACCCATACGGTAAGTTGTGAAGAATTTTGTGAGGATAAAAAGAATACAAAATGTGGTGCGTATCTTACGGAGGGTAAAAAATGGGAGACTTCATAAAAGGTATGAGAGTTAGATATATTCCTCATCATGCTTATGGGAATATACATCATCCAGATTGTCAATGTGGGGTAGTTAGTTCTACAAATGATAAATTTGTTTTTGTTAAGTATGATAACTTAATGTGTATAATGACAACTGGAGATGAACCTTATACACCTCAAGCAACAAATCCAGAAGATTTAATACTACTTTAAAAAGGAAAATAGTATGTCAAAAGAATTAATTCATTCAACGACAAAAAAGGATTTTGAAATAACATTTTTCTCCGGTACTGGAGCTGGAGGGCAACACAGAAATAGACATATGAATTGTGTTAGAATAAGACATCCTGAAAGTGGTGTTATAGGTACTGGACAAAGTGAGAGAAGTTTGGAACAAAATAAAAAAGAAGCATTTAGAAGTTTAATAAATAATCCTAAGTTTAAAACTTGGCATAGATTAGTTGTAGCTAAAGCTAATCTCTCCATGGGAGAAAGAAAGAAAATGGAAGAAGACTTAGAAAAGAGAGTAGAAAAAATGATGGATGAAAAGTACTTAAAGGTAGAATATTTATGACCAAAGAACTTGAAGAAAAAATATTTAATGAATTCCCAAAACTTTTTACCAATAAAAAAGATTTATCTCAATCTTTAATGTGGTTTGGTATGGAATGTGATGATGGTTGGTTTGATATTATTTATAACCTAATAAAAAAGATAGATAAAATCGCCAAAAAAGAAGGACTCTATAATAAAGAATACTCAATAAGAATTTTACAGATAAAAGAAAAATTTGGCACGCTTAGGGTTTATATGGGTGGAGGTACTGATGAAATTTTTAACCTTTTAGATAAAGCTGAAAGAAAATCTTCCAATACTTGTGAAGTTTGTGGTAAACCTGGTAAATTAATGGGATGTGCTTGGGTTAAAACACTATGTAATGACTGTGGTATAGGATTAGGATTAAAAGAGTTTAAAGATTTTATAAAGGAGGTAGTAGATAAAAATTGAAAAAACTGATTAGTATTGGAATTACAATCATAATAATTTTATTTGCAAAACCTTTTCATCATGTGGATAATAAAATTATGTTGACAAACAAACTTATTTATGCTATAATAAAAACAGAAAGTAACTATAATGTTAAAGCCATATCTAAAAAGAAAGCAATGGGGTTAATGCAAATACGTTATGCGGTATGGGGAAAAGCACTAAGAAAAGAAGGGATAATAAAAAACAAAAATGATTTATTTAACCCTGAAAAAAATGTTAAAGCAGGAACTTTTATACTTGCTCATTATTTAAAGAAACATAATAATGATTTAAAAAAGGCTTTACATAGTTATAGTGGTGGTGCAAAAAATTATCATTCTAAAATAATGAAACACCTAAATGCACAATAGTAAGTCAATCGGGTGGGAAATATTTTAGTACAAGTTAAGTTATAAGGCTTTAGGATTAAAATAATAAGGGAGGTAGCATATATGTTACTTAAAGATATTTATAATAGTTGTAATGCTCCGGGAAATAGGTATTTAAAAGACTATATGGAAGGAAAAAAACTTTCATTAAACCAAGCAGTTAAAGCTAAATGTGCCGAATGTATGGCAGGATTCCTAGATGGCAAAATTGATTGTGGTCTTGGGGATTGCCCGTTATACCCATGGATGGTTTATTCAAAAAAGAAACCAGTTAAACCTGGTGAAGAGAAAAAAGAAAGGAAGAAAAGGGTTATATCTAAAGAACAGATAGAAAAAATGCAAGAAGGAAGAAGGAATAAAGGAGTTTAACATGATAGATTACCCTTATGAGGTAGAGTTAAAATTAACTTGTGAAGCATGCCCAGAACAATATGATGCTTTCTATTTAGGTAAAAAAATAGGATACCTTAGGTTAAGGCATGGAATTTTTACAGTAGATTATCTTTTTTGTGGGGAGAAAATAATTTTTACCGCTTATCCTGAAGGTGATGGAATGTTTTTTGATGAAGAAGAAAGAAGTTATTATTTAGGTAAAGCTAAAATTGCTTTAATGAACGAGTATAACAGGTATATCTAACAATAGGGGGTTTTAAAATGAAAAGACTTTTATACCTAATTTTTAGTATTGGTACAGCTATGGTAGGATATACTATTCATGGTAGTATATTTTGGTCTATAATGGATTTTATTTTTACCGGATTTGCTTGGCTTAAATGGATAATATTCCAAGAAGTAACATTAGAAATAATTAAAAAAACTTTTGCTTGGTTTTTTTAATAAAGAAATTAATTAGGAGATTTATGGAGTATGAATGGAAAGAGAATACTATTATCACCAACTACTGTAAAAAGTTTTGTAGAGAAAATTATAGAAAATTAGGAAGTATAGGATATACTTTTGATGACCTTATGCAAGAATGTTGGTTAGTATATAATAACTGTCAGAAGAATTTTGACCCTTCAAAATCTAATTTTATGACCTATTTTACTCGTTCATTAAGAATAATGTTAAAATTCTTTATAAATAAGAATAGGGCAGAGGAAAATTTTATGATGAGTTATTATGCTCCTGCTACTCCAACTTCTATAGAAGAAGAATGTAGTTTAGGAATTAAAATGCACTATTCAAACGGGATAGCAAAAGAAGCGGTAGAGAAAATTTTAAATTCCGATTATCTAAAATCTTTAAAAAGAAATACTCATTTTAGTAATAGGTTATTGTGTGAGTTACTTGGCCAGCGTTGTTACAATTTTGATTTGAAGAAGGAAATTAAAGAATTTTTAGAGAATTAGTATCCGGAGATACTAAAAATCTCCTATACACTATATATACATTAAGTAAAAGAATTAATAAAATAGCGGAAGTCAGGGAACACGAGGACATAAGGGGTGAGACGAACGTGGTGTCGAGAGGCGGACGTAACCAAGTATACCTTACCGTACCCAGAAGAACACGGTAGACAATTATGAGTGACTCGGCCCTGGCTGCATTTTAAAAGGAGGAAAATGATAGACTCAATGGTGTTTCTTTTTTGTGTATTAATAGTAGAAATTATGGTTTGTTCAATAGCCATAATACGAGAGTTGGCCGATATAGTTAGAATTATGAAATTAAAGTAGGGAGAAGGACAATGAAATGGTATAATGTTCTTGGCTATTTAATCGCAATATCACCTTTGCTTGCCATGCTGATATTCCTTCTGTTAAAATTATCTTTAGTGGAAAACATTAAAGTATTAGGAGCTCTAATTATAAGCGGTATTAGCATATGGTTAATGACCAAAGAGTAATAATGAAAGACCCTGCACCCCTCCGCAGGGTCAGTGTTCGAACGTTCCCCGCACAGGCGGGGATGAACCGTTCGATATTCTATTATAGAAGGAAATTAAAAGGCTTGATGCAGACTAAAAATCTTGGGTACATACCTAGTTCAAAAGGAGTTTTAAGTGAGGTTAAATATGGAATTACAAGAATATATTTCCAGCATTACAGAGACTAGCAGGTCGCCGTCTGGAACTACCTTAACTTATTTAACCGGTGTTGTAAATAAGTTAAATACCTTGAGCGATGAAGTCTGGAATAACCTTCCAACCAATGTTAAAATTTATTCAAACAATTTAATCTGCAACTATAAAAGGGTAAAATAAAATAAAAAGATAAAAGGAGAAAATTGATGAACCGTAAAACTTTTTTGGAGAAGCTTGAGATAGTAAAACCTTGTCTAAAGTACGATTCTATTGTTCCTATTTTTGGGAACGTACATATAGATAAAACTTTTGTTGAATCTTTCAACGGTGTTCAAGGGATTAAAGTAGATTTTGGGGAAGAGGCATTTGTGGAAGTCTGTGTTAAAGGAGATTTAATCTCAAGATTATCCGAAACTTATTCTTCTGATACTTTAGATTTATCCGTAGCTAATGATATTTTCTTTCTTAAAGACGGAAAGAAGGCTGTTGCAAAATTAGCAACGACTCCCGTAGCTGAATATATATCTCCATTTATTAATAAGTCTAAAGAATTAACACTCATAGGACTTAATGAGGATGTTATCAGTGGATTTGAAAAATGTCTGGGAACCTCTAACAAAAATAAAATTCAAGAAAACCAACACGGAGTTATAGTTGTTTATGATGATAAAGGATTAAAATTGTATTCTACAGATGGTAAAAGAATCTCCAAATTTGTTACAGATATTCAACCTTCAGTTCCCCCTTCAAATATAAATGTTATATTGCCGGAACAATTCTGTACTTTACTTGTTCAACAGTTTAAGAAAAGTAAAGCTGGAGATTTGTCTATAGGACAGAATGATGTTGTAGGAATATTTGTAGGTATGGAAATATATTCTAAACTACACACAAATGAAGAGGTAGGTATTCCAGATTTTGAAAAAGAAATGTCTAAGTTTGATATAGCCAATACTAAAACTATTCCTATTCCTGATGAGTTTAGTAAAGCTGTTAAAAGAGGAACTATTATTTTTGATAAAGGAGATAAGGCTATAGAGCTATCTTTCAAAGATAAAACTTTAAAGGTAAATGGAAGTTCTGGAATATGTACCATAGATGAGGAAATTGTACTATCAGAATCTTTGGGAGTATCGGTATTTAAAATTGAATCTGAATTACTCAGTGAAAGTTTGGAAAGTATAACTGAAATAGGAATTATAAATACTTCAAATGGTAATATAATTCTTGGGAAAGACGGAAATTATACTGCTTTAATTTCAACACTATAAAAGGCACAGGGTGACAGAGTGGTAATGTATGGAGACATCCATAGACCGTTCGACTCGGTTGTAGCTACGGTTGGCTGCGCAGGTTCGATCCCTGCCCCTGTGCCAATTTAAATAATGGAGATGCAAAGGTGACAAACGAAGATGCTGCCTACCGGGCGTTAAATCGCAATGGTTAGAACGGTGTGCAATTTCCTTTGTATCTCCAAAACTATAATAATAATTTCCTTGTCGTCTAAAGGCAGGACAGGAGATTTTGGGTCTCCCGATGTGGGTTCGATTCCTTCCAAGGAAAAGGAGTAGATATGAAAAATTGTTTTGATGGATGTTCTTATAAATCACAAGAGAAAGACGGTGTTGTGATTTGTGAATGGTTAGAGAAAGTTGTAAAAGGAGTCAGAGATTGTAACTACTTTAAAAAGTATGAAGTTATAGAAGAATTTCCAACGGAAGCATCAAAATATATTGAAATTGGGAATACTCCATTAGTTGTGGATATGTTTTATAACGAAGCGGATAAATGTTTTGTTAGGGTGGAGAAATAGTGGGATTTTTCTTATCAGATTTGAAAATCAAGAAATCCAAAAGTGAGGATAGGATTGCATCAGAATATGGATGTAAAATTTGTCCTTTAAGTAAAATTTATCATAAATCTCCTAAAATGTCTCCATTAGGTTCAGAAACTCCTTTACTATATTTTCTTGGGGAAAGTCCTGGAAAAAATGAGGATTCACAAGGTAAGCAGTTTGTTGGAGATGCAGGAGATAGGTTAAGACAAGATTTATATAAAGTTATTGATAAAGATTTTGATGAAGAATGTATTAGATGGAGTAACCTTATAAGGTGTAGACCTTATGAAGGAAATAAAAATAGGACTCCAATAAAGTTTGAGATAGATTGCTGTAAATCCTTAACTATAAAGGATATAGAAAGAACTAAACCTTTGGTAGTTGTAGGGTTTGGAGGAGTTCCTCTTAAAACATTTTTAAACGGAGATAGATTAAGATTATGGAGTAATAGGTTAGTTCCTGTTAAAATAGGAAATCATAAATGTTGGTATTTTGTTTCTTATCATCCTTCATTTTTAATAAGAAATACTAAACCTTATAAAACTGAATATGATAAAACTTTTTTAAAAGGACTTGAAACTGTTGTTGACTTTGTTTTAAATAGATATGAAGAACCTGAAATAATAGATAGTGAGGATAAAGAAGGTATTACTATAGTAAAAGGACAAAGTAAAGAAGATTTAAAAACTATTGAAAATCATTTACAAAGATTTAAAGATTCGGATAAAATAACTATAGATGTAGAAACAACAGCACTAAGACCTTTTAACAAAGAAGGTAAATTAATTTCTATAGCTATAGGAAATTATGAAGATGTCATAGCATTTCCTATAGACCACCCAAAAACTTGGAATTTTGACAGAGAAAACAGTTTGAAGTCTGTAAAAGAAATTTTATATAATTTCCTTTCAAATAAAAACTGTACAAAAATTGCACATAACTTAAAATTTGAATTAGAATGGTTATATAACTATTTTGATAATGATAAAAAGTTTATGTTTGAAAATTCTTTTGGGGATACGATGGCTCAAGCCTATCTTTTAGATGAGAGGACTTCAAAAGAAGAAGGTATGTTAAGTTTAGATACACTTACTTGGTTAAATTTTGGGTTTAATTTAAAAGAAAAATCTACAGTAGATACAAAAAATATATTAAAATCTCCACTTGAAGAATTATTAACTTATAACGCTATGGATACAAAGTTTACTTATAAATTGTTTGAAAAACAAGAAAAAAGACTTGACAATACGCTCAAAATATGTTATAATGATATTATTAAAACAGCAAGAACTTTAACCCTAACACAAGCTCAAGGTATTTATACAGATGATAAAGTTATAGATGCTTTTACACAGGAATATTCTGGAAAATTAGAAAATCTTAATACACTAATCTCCAATTTAGATGAGATTAAAACTTATAAAAAAGCTAAAGGAGAATTTAATCCTTTATCCCAGTTACAAGTTGTTATTGTGTTAAGAGATATTCTTAAAATCCCTAAAGTAAAAGGGACTTCAAAAAATGAAGAAGAAGGATATTCAACTTCTGATAAAATTTTAGAATCCCTTAGAGATGAAGGAATAAAACTTGCAGGATATATATTGGAATATAGGAGTGTAAACAAACTACTCAGCACTTATATCCTTAACGCTAAAGAATTGGCAATAGAAGGAATTCTTTATCCTAACTTCAATTTATTTTTTACAGGGACAGGGAGACTTTCTTCCGGGAGAGAGTAAAATTTGGAAACTAATAAAATTATTTGTGAAAATACTGTATTTTGTACTGTTAAAAATTGTGACCATTATGGTTGGCATTTACATAACGGAAATGAATTTTATCATTCAAGAGACCTTTGTAAGGATTATAAATGTGTTTCCTATTTCCAATATAAAATTATTGAGGCTATAACAAATAACAGATATAATGAAGATTTAGACCAATATGAAAATATAGGATATGAAGATGAGCGGATCTAAAGAATTGAATTGGCAGAATTTTCCTAAGAGGGAAAATCAAGAAATAAGAAATATAATAAAAGCTCCAGAAGGATGTTTTATCCTTAGTGCGGACTATGGACAACTTGAGGCCCGTCTCCTTGCAATGGCCTCTAAAGATTTGGAATTCTGTGCTGATATATGGACTGGTACAGATACACATATGAAATGGTCTAAAAGGATAGTAGAATTATATCCTGAAATATTAGATGTTGTGGAATTACAAAATCTTAGGGATGATTCCAAATCTAACTTAGTATTTGCTGCATTTTATGGAGCCTCTAAATATAAAATAGTAACTTATTATGAAACCAAATATAAAGTTCCTAAAGAGGTGATGGAACAGGTTTATGATGAATTTTGGGAAATGTATAAAGATGTAAAAAAATGGCAAAAAACTGTAGTAGATTTTTATGATACTTATGGATATGTAGAATCATTGTCTGGAAGAAGAAGGAGAGGAGCATTATCACTTAATAAAATAATAAATCACCCGATTCAAAGTACCGCCTCATTTGATATTTGTTTAGGTGCAGGAGATAGGTTATCAGAATTAGCGTATAAGTTAGATAAACCTCAATACCAATACATTATAAATGTGCATGATTCTTTAGAATTTTATATACCTACCTCCTCCTTAGAGGAAGACATATATTTCATAACTAAAGAGATGGTTAATCCAACAATTTATAATTGGATCAACGTTCCTCTAGGAGTCACATTTGAGGTTGGGATAAATTGGGGAAATTTAGAAAAAATTGGGGAAGTTTATTCTTCAGATTTTTACAATTATGAAAATAGCACTTGGAACAATAAATAGGAGGGAGTAAATGGAAAAAAAAGATACTAAAAAAAGTAGGTATGCCAAACTGGAAACCAGCCAAATTTCGTACCTAGGTACGAGGAATAAAACGTATTGTCAGAAATATTCTATAATGGATTTTATTGGGAGAACCAAATTAAAAGACAGTACAAAGATATTAGAATTATTCGGGGGTATAGGAATAACTTCATTCTTTATTATGAAGAGTATAACTCCTTCTAAACATACTATTTTAGAAATCCATGATGATTGTATAGAACGACTTAATGAAAGGTATCCAAATTCTGAAATCTTAAAAGAAGATGCTTTTACATTTGATAGAATGGAAGAATATGATTATATTTTTATTGACGCTGCCTTATTTGGACAAGGTAGGTTAGATAAGTTTAAACCTATTTTAGATAGAATTGCTAAATGTAAAGCAGAGGTTATAATTACAGATTTAGGTTTCTGGAAATTCTCATTTGTTAAAAAGGAAAAATGGGCTGTAGAAGTTCCAATATACTTTGCAAAATGGAAAGAAATATTTAAAACCTTTAATCTAAATATTACAGACGCTTTTTATACTCATGATTTTGCAATACTATGTTTGGACAGGGATAGCACTAAATACACTACCCCCGTAAACGTGGTATGTTGGGAGAAGGAAACTTCCGAGTGGAGGGTATTTTTGGAAGAAAGAAAAGGAGCATTTTTTAATGGAGTTCAAGAAAAGTGAAAATAACCTCAGGTGTTTATAAAATATTAAATATTATAAATACCAAAGTTTATATTGGAAGTTCCTATGATACCTTAGGAAGATGGAAAGAACATTTTTCAAATTTAAAAAAAGGTAACCATTCTAATAAACATTTACAAAAAGCTTTCTATAAATACGGAGAGGAGAATTTTAAGTTTGAGGTTATAGAAACCTGCCCTAATAAAAAGGCTATTTTAATTGAAAGGGAACAACACTGGATGGATTTTTATCACTCATATAATCCTAAGTATGGATATAATATGAGTAGAGTAGCAGGTTCTCCTATGAAGGATAGAAAACATACTGATGAGTCCAAACAGAAAATGAGTTTATCTAATATAGGTAAGTTAGTAGGGTATAAACATACCGATAAAACTCGGTTGAATATGAGTTTGGCACATATAGGAGTACCTTCACCTTTAAAAGGAATTCCTTTATCTGAAGAAACTAAACAAAAATTAAGTTTGGCACTTACAGGAAGGAAACAATCTGACTTATGGGAAGAATATTTATATTCAATTAAAAAAAGAATAGATAAATCTCCTATCTCATTCAATCCATACACAAAATTTCTTCAAGAGGTATATGCCCTCACTAACCTTGCTAAGTTTCTCATTGAGAACAGAAGTGAATGGGAATGGGTAGAGTGCAACAAACTACAAGAAGTAATGCCTTTTTCTTGTGGTCTATGCATTTATTTACATGATTGTAAAAAAGGCAAAATCCAGCATCCAGCAGCACGGTATTTGGATAGTTTGAAGGAGGAGAAATGAAAATTATAATTGAAGAAAAGGATTTTATTAAAAATATTCAAGAGACAATGTATGACTCTAAAATCCCTGATTTTTTTAAAAGAGCAACTGGAAGAAATTACACAGAAAAAGAAACTTGCGTAAATGATATTAGACGACTCCTTATGTTGTTCTGGAATGATCGGTTAAGAATACAGAATAATTTGAAGGAGGTAAAATAAGAAAAATCTAAGTTTAGCTAATAAGGGTAAAAAACATAGACCTATGTCAGAGGAGGGAAGACTGAATATGAATTTAGATAAAAAAGGAGTTCCTTTATCTAAGGAACATAAACAAAAGTTAAGTATTTCTAATAAAGGTAAAAAACATAAAAAAAGAACTAAAGAGGAGGGAATATAATGGAAGTAGGAGTTTACCGTAGCCCGATAAATGTTGCCGGGGGTGAAGAGCGTTTTGTATGTCCTCAATCTTTTGTGCTAAATACATACCTGGGATGCGGTCATGGCTGTAGTTATTGCCTATCCGGGGACACACTTATTCTTATGTCTGATGGAAGTTCTATCCCAATTAAAAATATTAAAATTGGAGACTCTATTATAGGAACATATATTGACGAAAAAACAGGTTATAGAAAATTAAAAAATTCAAAAGTTTTAAACCACTGGAAAACTTATAAACCTGCATATAAAATAACTTTAAGAAATGGACAAGAATTAACCTGTTCTAAAGACCATAGATGGTTAACAAAAAGAGGATGGAAATATACAAAAGGAACTATGCAAGGATTTGAACAAAGACCTTATCTTACAACTTCTAACTCAATGGTAGGAATAGGAAAAATAATAGAAACTCCTGTAGAAACTGATGAGTATAAAAAGGGATACCTTTCTGGAGTTATAAAAGGAGACGGAACTATGGGGATATATTCATCTAACCGTTCCCATTCTTTTCGACTTGCTATGATGGATGAATCCGTAATTATTAGAGTTGATAAATATTTAAAATATTTCGGAATTAAAACTTTTAGATTCCTCTTTAAAAATAAAGATAAAAAACCTTTAGAAGCTATTAGAACTTATAGTATTGATAGTTATAATAATATAAAAATGTTAACTACTTTTATGGATAATAAAGAATTTTTTAGAGG
>Ga0172380_10007098_pt1 | contig 12735 bp, 11 predicted proteins | sample Leawe162metaG_FD_119747 | JGI IMG/M metagenome (GOLD analysis project Ga0172380, IMG submission 119747) | Leachate microbial communities from a municipal landfill in Southern Ontario, Canada - Leachate well 162 metaG | ecosystem: Engineered > Solid waste > Landfill > Unclassified | place...
AGGCGCTCCACCTGAGCGCCGGCCCTCGACGCGCACGCCCCTCGCCGGGGACTGTCCGTTCGGCGGGGGTTCCGCGGATCCCCGCCTCGTAGGCTGCACGCAGACGTAGGCGACCGCGTGCTGTTGGGTGGGTGCTGCGGGGGTGGCCGCGGTCGAGCGCCGGTCCGCGTGGTGACGAGGGGAGCGTGTCCATGTTCAGCCACGTCCTGGTGCCGCTGGATCAGTCCACCGCCGCCGAAGGTGCGCTCCTGCTGGCGGAAGAGATCGCCCGGCTCACCGGCGCTCGCATCACGCTGGTGACGGCCCTGACGAGGCTGGGCGTCGCCGAGTCGCCTGAGTTGCGGAAGATCGACGAGCTCGCCCAGCAGCGCGCGGAGCTCTACCTCCGGAAGTGCGCCGACCGCGTCCGCAAGTCCGGCGTAACGGAGGTGCACACCGAGGCCCAGTTCGGCGAGCCCGCCGAGGTCATCACGCGGCTCGCGGGGTCCGCGGGAGCCGACCTGATCGCCATCAGCTCGCACGGGATGACCGGCGATCGGCGCTACCCACTCGGCAGCGTCGCGCTGAAGGTGCTCACCGTCGCGCAGTGCCCCGTGCTCGTCGCGCGCGCATAGCGGTCGCGGGCACAGCGGTCCGGTCGAGGCTCACCGGGCGGCGAGGGAGGAGACACGGTGTACACGAAGATCCTCGTGCCCCACGACGGCTCGGCGCTGGCGTCGGCTGCGGTGGTGCACGCCGTTGAGATCGCCTGCGCGATGCATGCCGAGATCGTGCTCCTGCGCCTCGTGCCGTCCGCCGACGAGACGCTGGCGGAGTTCGGCGTGGACGCCATCGGTGGATGGGTGCCGGAGACGGCGGAGCTGGCGCGCGAGGCGCTTGCGCGCACGGTGCAGCGGGACCTCGTCGCGGCCCATGAGCTCGATGGGATCGAGGCGGAGATCGAGGCGCTCGGGGGCGTGCCGCGGGTGAGCACGATGCTGCTGGAGCGGCCCGCGGGTGAGGGAATCCTCCAGGCGGCCGCGGAGTGCGGCGCGGACATCGTGGTCATGTCAACTCACGGCCGCCAGGGCGCGGGCACCGAGCTGAGCGCGATCGCCGACTACGTGTCTCGACATGCCACGCTGCCGGTGCTGCTGGTCCGCCCACCGCTGATCCGGGCGTAGCAGGGGCGTCCGCATCGGACGCACGCGAGCGCTATGCTGCGCCAGCACGGGCGGGGGATGTTGTGCACGGATCACAGCCGCGCGGGGGCGAGACGCAACGGCGGCTGCTCCTGGCCGCCAACCTCGTGCTGCGCGGCGCGATCATCTGGTGGCTCGCCGAGGCGTGGGTGTTCCGCGACGATCCCCGGTTCGCCGGAAAGGCGATTCCGGAGCGCAACGCGGCGATCGTGGGCTCGCTCTCCCTGCTCATCCCCGCAACGTGGGTTCTGCGGCGGAGACGCTGGAGGGACTATCCGGCGGGCCTCGACCTGATGTACCTGTCGATCTTCGCGCTCGACATGGCGGGGAACTCGCTCAACTTCTACAACCGCTACCGCTACTTCGATCTGCTGCCGCATCTCCACGGCACGGGCGCGTTCAGCGTCCTCGTCGCGACGTGGTGGGCGGCGAGGCACCCCGGCGCCGCGCGGCGAGGCGCGGGCCTGGCGGAAGCGACGCTGCTTGCCGCCGGCGTCGCGACGATGGTGCACGTGGCGCTGGAGGCACAGGAGTACTACACGGACGTGCTGGCGGGCACGGTGAACGTGGGTGGGGTCGCCGACACGGTGAATGACCTGGGTGTGGGCCTGATCGGCGCGCTGGTGTACCCGCCGCTGCTGATCCGGTGGTTCCTGCCCCGCGCCTCGACGGACTGACCGGCCCGATGGCGCCCGCGGGATGGAGCATCGCTCGCCGCCTCGCCGCGGTCGTGATGCTCGTCGTCGCGCTGGCGGTGGTCGCGGCGGCGCCCGTGATCACGGGCACGGCGCGCGCCGCGGCACTGCTCAGCGACGTGGTGCTCCGCGCGTCCGCGCGTCCCCTCGCGTACCTCACGCCTCGGCCCACGGTCGAGACCCTGGTGTGGAGCAACGGCGGCACCGGCGTGCTCACCCTGCCCGGCGGGCACGGCCGGCACGCGGGGTTCGTGGTGATGCTCGGGGCGGAGCCCGCGGCGCCCGATGATCCACGCGTCCAGCGACTGACCGATGGCATGGCTCGCAGCGGGCTCGCCACGCTCCTCGTACGATCGCCCCGGCTCATCGACGGCATGGTGACGGCCGACGAGCCGCAACTGCTTGCCGACGCGTTTCGGGCCCTGCGGGACCATCCCCGCATTCGTGGCGGCCGCGCCGGCTTCCTGGGTCTCTCGGTGGGGGGCTCGATCGCGATCGTCGCCTCGACGGATCCGGCGATCGCGGACCAGGTCTGGTGCGTGCTTGCGATCGGACCGCACTACGACGGCCGCACGCTCGTGGCCAGCGTCGCGGGTCACGCCTACCGCGACCGGGAGACGGTCGTTCCCTGGAGTCCGGACGATGTCGCCACCGCCATCATCGCGCGGACCCTCCTGGACGCCCTGCCCGAGGCCGATCGAGCGGCCATCGCGCGAGGCACCGAGCCCGCGACGCCGGATGGGCGCATCCTGCGCGACCTGCTGCGCGGCACCGACCTGGCGAACGCCGAGCGCCTCGTCGCCGGGCTCAGCGAGGAGACGCAATCGAGGCTCGATGCGGTGAGCCCGCGCGGGCGCCTCGACCGCCTGCGCGCGCCGCTGTACCTCGTGCACGACCGGCATGACGCGTTCATCCCGTGGACAGAGTCCGAGGCGCTGGCTGCCGAGGGGCACCCCGCCGTGTACGAGCGCCTTGACCTGCTCCAGCACGTCGACCCGCGCCCGGCCGACACGGGGGTGCTGGTCCGGGACGGCTGGCGGTTGCTGCGGTTGTTCACGCGTATCCTCGTCAGCGCGTTCGACTCGGCGACGGCGGTTCAGCCTGCACGAGCGTGATCGAGCGCGGTGAGGCAGCCGTCAGCGCGACGGCGCCGCGATCGACTCGAGCCGCCGGTCCTGCACCGCGAGGCTCGGCCAGCGGCGGAAGAAGGACCGCTTCGCCAGCTCCACGATCATGAGGTACGTCACCACCATCCCCGTCAGGCCGAGGAAGAAGGTCACCGGCAGCGCCTCGAACCCGAGGAGTGGGGCCAGCGGGGAGTACGGCACGGCGATCGCGACCGCGACGCACGCAACCGTCGTGATCAGCAGCGGACGCGACGGCTGGCTGCGCCAGAACGGCACCCGCTGCGTGCGCAACAGGAAGATCACCAGGGTTTGGGTGCACAACGATTCCACGAACCATCCCGACTGGAACAGAGACTCGTGGGCGTGGAAGACCCGGAGCATGAGCGCGAACGTCAGGAAGTCGTAGAGTGAGCTCGCGGGGCCGAAGACCAGCATGAAGCGGAAGATCAGTCCGATGTCCCAGTGCGCGGGGCGCCTCGTCAGCTCCTCGTCGACCTCGTCGGTGGGGAGCGTGAGCTCGGATACGTCGTACAGGAAGTTGTTGAGCAGGATCTGGGTCGGGAGCATCGGGAAGAACTTCAGGAAGAGCGAGGCGCCGGCGGCGCTGAACATGTTCCCGAAGTTGGAGCTCGTGGCCATCAGCACGTACTTGACCGTATTCGCGAATGTGCGGCGCCCCTCCCGGATGCCGATGGCGAGCACGCCGAGGTCCTTTTCCAGCAGAACAACGTCCGCCGCCGCCTTCGCAACATCCGTCGCATCATCGACGGAGATTCCGACGTCCGCCTGGCGGAGCGCGGGGGCGTCGTTCACGCCGTCCCCCAGGAACCCCACGTCGCGTCCCCGGCGCTGCATGGCGGCGACCAGCGCCGCCTTCTGCTCCGGGCTGACCCGGGCGAAGACGGTGTTGCGTTCCACGATCTCCGCGATCTGCTCCGGCGAGAGACCCTCCAGCTCGGCGCCGGTCACGGCCCCCCGAAACTCGATGGCAAGCTGTTCGCAGACGTGACGAGCGACGGCCGGGTGGTCGCCTGTCACTATCTTCACCTCCACGTTCAGGGCATGCAGGGCGGCGAGCGCGGCCTTCGCGGCGACCTTCGGCGGATCGCTGAACGCGAGGAAGCCAACGAGGTCGAGATCACCCTCCGCCTGCGCCTCGAGCGGTGTGCCTGAGTCCGGCCGGACGGCGACGGCGAGGACGCGCGACCCGTTCGCCAGCAGTGCGTCCAGCGCGCCGGCTGCCGAGGTCTTCCAGTCCGCACCCCACACTGAGCCGGCGCGACAGCGACCGAGGACCTCCTCGGCCGCGCCCTTCACCACCACCCAGCGCTCCCCGCCGGGACCACCGGCCAGCAGCACGGCGGAGCGCCGTTGGTACGAGAATGGCCGCTCGTCCAGCACCTGCCATCCGCCGCGCGAGGCCAGCGCCGCGCGCACTCGCTCGTCGGCCGCGAGCGCCGCGTCGAGGGCGTTCGATGACAGGGAGTGGATCCCCGCGGCGAGCCAGCACGCGCTCCACTCGAGCACCGCCCGATCGTCGCCCGGCGACGGCCCCACGGCATCCGCGAGCACGATGCTCCCCTCCGTCAGCGTGCCGGTCTTGTCGGAGAAGAGCGTCTCGATGTTGCCGAGGTCCTCGATCGCGACGAGGTGACGGACGATCACCTTCGCCCGCGCGAGCCGCCGCGCTCCCAGCGCGAGGCTGACGGTGACGATCGCCGGCAGCAGTTGCGGCGTCAGGCCCACGGCGATGGCGAGCGAGAAGAGCAGCGCCTCCACCACGCCCCGCCCCAGGACCGCGTTGGCCGCGAAGGTGAAGACCGTGAGCGTGGCGGTGATCCCGACGAGGAGCAGTGAGAAGCCTCGCAGCCCGCGCTGGAACGCCGTGACCGGGGCCTCGTCCCGCACCTGCCCGGCGATCCGCCCCAGGAGCGTCCCGCTGCCCGTCGCGACGGCCAGGGCGGTGCCGCGGCCGCTCCGGAGCACGCTGCCCGCGAGCAGCATCGACGCCAGCGACCCGCGCTCCGGGGGCGCGGCGGACTTCTCGACGGGGAGAGACTCGCCGGTGAGCACAGCCTCGTCGGCGCCGAGGTCAGTGGACTCCACGAGGCGCGCGTCCGCGACGAGGATGTCCCCCACGTCGACGACCAGGAGGTCCCCGGGGACGACGTTCGCCGCGGGCACGCGCATGGTGGTCCCGTCACGCCTCACCAGCGCCGTGCGCGTCAGGCTCCCCTCCAGCGAGCGCACGGCGAGGTCGGCCCGGTATTCATCGAAGAACCCGAGACCAATCGACAGGGCCACGATCGCGACGATGATCACCGCGTCCGTGTGGTGGCCGACGGCGCTGGAGACGAGCGTCGCTGCCACCAGCAGCGCGAGCATCGGGTTCTTGAGCTGCCGGCCGAGAATGCGCAGCGCCGGATGCCCCCCGGACGGGAGCACGTTCGCGCCGAAGCGAGTGAGTCGATGGGCAGCCTCGGGCCCGGACAGGCCACCGAGGGTGCACTCCATCCTCCGCGCCACCTCCGCAGCCGGCGTCGAGGCGAGGGTCAGCAGGCGACCGCGCGCGTCGTCCCCGGGGGTCACACCGCCCTCGAGGCCTGCTGGCGCGGGCCGCCGGGCGTGCGGCCGTTGCGGAGCGCGGGCGGGACGTTCGTGGCGGTCCGGAGGCTCATGCCAGGAGCTCGACCTCGAGCGGGATCGTGGCGGCGGTCGTTCCATCCACACAGAACTGGAACTCGTGCGGTCCCGGCGCCTCGAACTCGAAGTCCGGGAGGCGATAGCCCTTCTGCCATCGAGGGTCGCGGGGGATTGCCTGCCGCACCGTCTGCAGCACCAGCCCACCCCGTGCATCCGGCGTCACGAGCCGCAACTCGGTCATGACCTCGCGATCGTATTCGGTCGGGAGAATCTGGAACTCGATCAGGATGCCGACGTCCCCGTGGATGGGGGCGAGAGATGCGAGCGGGGACACCCTGCGGCGGCGCCCGACGAGGCGCGTGCCGAAGGCCTCGTACTCGATGTCCTCGTAGATCACAGCGCTCAGCAGTCTCACGGAGATGTCCCTCGCGGCGGACGCCCGCTGCCGCGATCTTACTCGTGCCGCCGCGCGCCGCCGCGACGGTGACATAAGAAGCGAGGACGCCGCGCAGCAGGGGGAGAGGCCGACCGAGGGGCCTCGATGGGGGACAGGCACAGTGGTCTCCCGTCGCGCCGCGCTGGACTAGACTCTGTCGATTCGTGCGGGGGCGCGCGGCGGCGCGAGAGGGGTGCCATGCGGCACGGACTGTCCCGGGCATGGCGTCGAGGGCCGCTCGCGGGGCTCTACTACGGCTGGGTGATCGTGGGGATCACCGCGTGCCTGCAGTTCGCGGGGGGTACCCCCACGTTTCCCGTCCTCGGCCTCTTCCTCGAGCCGATGGTCGATGAGCTCGGGTGGACGCGCTCCGGCTACGCGCTCCCGCTGACCCTCGGCACGATCCTCGGTGGCTTCGCGGGCGCGATCACCGGCCCGGCCATCGACCGGTACGGCGCGCGCTGGATCATGACCGTGGCCGGGATCGTGGTCGGCGGCTCGTTCATCCTCACGGGCCTCGTCCACGAGTACTGGCAGTACTTCATCCTGCAGATGGTGACGCGCTCCGTGACCGTCTCCACGTTCTTCATGGTCGTGGGCATCGTTCTGCCCAAGTGGTTCGTCGCGCAGCGCGGCCGTGCCGCGGCCGTGTCGGGCCTGGGCGGGCGGGCCGGGCAGTTCTTCACCCCGATCATCGTTGGCGCCGTCGTCCTGTCGATGGGGTGGCGAAGCGCGTGGGTGGGCCTCGGACTGATGGTGTGGTGCATCGCCGTTCCGCCCATGCTGTTCCTGCGCGGATCGCCCCAGGAGATGGGGCTGCTCCCGGATGGAGCGCGCGATGAGCGGGACGCCGCTCCGGGGGTTGCGGGGAGCGGCGGTGCCCGCGCGCGCAGCGTCGAGGTTTCGTTCACGCTGCGGCAGGCGCTGCGCACGCGTTCGTTCTACCTGATGACGATCGGCCAGACCACGCTGGCGCTGGTCGTCTCGGGGCTGCATTTCCACTGGTTCGCCTACATGTCCAGCCGCGGGCTCTCCGGCGAGGTGGCGGTCGGATCGATCGCCGTGTCCGCGCTCGCGGGGATTCCCTCGTCGCTCGCGGTCGGCTACCTGGCGGAGCGCGTGCGCGTCCAGCACATCCTCATCGTGACGTCGCTGGGGTTCGGGGCGTCGGTGATCATGCTGCTGTTCACCTCCACGCCCTTCATGGCGTACGCCTACGGGGTGTCGCTGGGGGTGTTCAGCGGCGTCATGTTCACGGTGACGCTGGTGATCTACGCCGACTACTTCGGCGCCGCACACCTGGGGGCGATCCGGGGCGCGGTCTCGCCGATCCAGCAGATCACGAACGCCTCCGGGCCGCTGGTCACCGCGATGGCCTTCGATGCCACCGGCAGCTACACGGCCATCCTGTGGGGCTTCGCTCTGCTCACCACGGTCACCGCGTTCTGCTGGATGGCGGCGACACCGCCGGCGCGCCCGGCCCCGGAGCCGCCACGCACCTGACGCGGCGATCCTTGGCGCACGCCCTCGCGCGGAGAGGCGCGAGGGATCGGCATTCCGGGACATCAGCACCACGATCGGATTGCGTGGCGCTGCTATCCTCCGTGCGGTTTCCGGCGCCGAGACGCGGCACCCTCGCACGATCCAGCCGGACAGCCTCCCGCCGCGGGTGAAGAAGAGCCATGCCAGACGTACCGCGGGAGGTGAGGCAGGGACTGGACGAGGTGCAGGAGCACGCCGGGCAGGAGGCGCCGCTGGCCCCGGTGAGCCGCTCCTTCCTCGGTCGCATGGGGTACTCCTACGCCGTCCTGAGAGTGCGCAACTTCCGGTTCCTGTTCCTGAGCAACATCTGCATCAACTTCGCGCAGTGGTTCCAGTCCATCGGCCTGGGCTGGCTGGTGCTTCAGCTCACCGGCTCCGCCGCGCAGATGGGGGCGATCACCGCAACTCAGGGGGTCGCGCTGCTCGTCACCTCGCCGTTCGCGGGCGTGCTCTCGGATCGCGTGCCGCGCCGGACGCTGCTCATGAGCACCACCACGGTCAACGCCGTGCAGGCGCTGTCGCTGGCGACGCTCGTCGCGACCGGCTACGGCCACCTGTGGCAGCTCTACGCATTCGCCGTGGTCGGTGGTATCGCGAACTCGATCACGCAGCCCGTGCGGCAGGCGTTCGTCTACGACGCCGTCGGTCGCGAGGCGGTCGCCCGCGCGGTACCGATCAACAACCTCGCGCAGAGCGGGACGCGCGCCCTCGGTCCGGTGCTCGCCGGGATCGTGATCGGGTTCGTCGGATCCTCCAGCGCGTTCTACGCGCAGGGAGCCCTGGCCCTCCTCGCGATGGTGCTCACCTCGCGCATCGGCATCACGGGGCAGGTGCGCGCCGCCGGGATCCACGAATCGCCGCTCAGGACGCTGACCCAGGGGCTTCGCTACGTCGCGGGCACCCGCACGCTCCGCGAGCAGGTGCTCATCCAGTTCATCCCCGTGATGCTGCTGTATCCGTACGTGCAGTTCCTCGCCTTCTTCGCCGTGCACCTGCACGGGGGGCCGCGGACGTACGGCGTCCTCGCCACGGGCGCCGGGTACGGCGGGCTGCTCGCACTGCTCATCCTCACGACCATGGGCGAGGTCCCCCGCAAGGGCCTCGTGCTCCTCGTCTCAGCCTGTGCTTACCCCGTATCGGTCGCGCTGTTCTCGCTCTCCCCGAACGTCCCCGTGGCGATGGCGTTCCTGGTGATCAACGGCTTCTGCAACCAGATCTACATGACCATGCAGAGCACGCTGTTCCTGCTCAGCGCGCGCGAGGACATGCGCGGGCGGGTGATGGGGATCTACTCGATGATCAACGGCCTGGGGCCGATCGGCCAGCTCGGCCTCGGGTTCGCGATCAGCATCTGGGGCCCGTCGCACGCCGTCCTCGCCTTCGCGCTGACGGCCGTCGTGCTGCTGCTGTTCACGGCATTCAACGCGAGAACGGTGCGTGCGGCGTAGCGGCGCGGGGGGCCTGAGCTGCGAGACTGCTAGACTCTGCGCGGCATCTCGAAGGAGGAACGGACATGCTACCGGCGCCCGGCTTTCACCACCTGCATCTCAACACGATGGATCCGGCCGCGGCCATCGACTTCTACACGCGGCGGTTCTCATCTACCTCTCCCACCACGTGGGGCGGCCTCCCGGCCCTGCACTCGCCGACCAACGTCCTGATCCTGTTCACGAAGGTCGATGTCCCGCCGAAGACGTCGCCCCAGACCGCGATCTGGCATTTCGGCTGGCACGTCCTGGACACGCGGCAGACGATGGACCGGTTCCGCAGCGAGACTGATGTCACGCTCTTGCCCCTGTACACCGGGGATGGCGACGGCAGCGTGTTCGTGAGCAGCGACACCTGGCCGGGCGCTGCCGGCCTCCTCGGCCGAACGCTGGAGCAGATCACGGAAGCGCGGGCGACCGGCGTGCAGCCGACGCGCAACGGCGGCTTCGGCTACATCGCCGGTCCCGACGGCGCGATGGTGGAGTATGCCGGCAACCAGCCCGTCGAGCGCTTCAACCACGTGCACATGTGGCAGGAGCATCCCTTCTGCGCGCAGCTCTGGTACCAGGAGCACCTCAACGCCCCAGTCACCGCAGGCCGCGGGATGCAGTCTGCGACCGCGGACAACTGCATGGTCGAGCGCACACCCGATCTGACCTTCCCGGCGCTGGCGCCGGAGGGCATGTACCGCGCTCCGTCATCCGCCGTGGCCTTCGACGACGTGGCCTTCGCCTGGTACATGCGCCAGGGCGACAGGCCCCTGGTGTCGCCGCGCGGCTACGTGTGGGATCACGTCGCGCTGAGCGTTCAAGACCTCGACGCGTGGCGCGACAAACTGCACGGCGAGGGCGTGACCTTCCTCGAAGAGACCTACCCGCTTGGCGACACGCGCGCCGTGATGATCGAAGGCCCCAGCCTCGAGGCGATCGAGCTGGTCGAGGTGAGATGACGCGGCGCTGAGCCCCTGGTCCTTGCGCCCGATGCGCCCAATGCCCGCAGAACCCGTTGTGCCCCCCGATGTGCGGGTGTATTACATGCGTCGTCGCTCAGTCGGAGCGACAGGGAGCAGGCCGACCTCGGACAGCCGGAGGCCGCGCACAGGGGAGGGCGAGAATGGACGATTCGATTCACCGCCGGAGCACGGCTGCGCACGGGCTCAACCGTCGCGCGTTCCTGCGTTCCGCTGCGGTCACGGGTGCCGGAGCCGCTGCGTTCCTCGCCGGTTGCCGGAGCAACACGCCGAGTGCCACGAGCCCGGCCGGAGCGCCCGCGGCTCCCGCAGCCGCCACGGCGATCTTCGCGAATCCCGCGGCGAAGCGGGGCGGCACGCTGGGGTACGCGGCGCTGGATCCGACCACCGGCTGGGACATGCACGCATCGACCGCCGACAACACGATCCGTGCGAACGAGAACCAGCACATCAAGCTGATCCGCCACGACTACACGGGCGTCAAGGGCGCGTGGAAGGCGGGCAATGAAGAGGCGATCATCGGCGAGCTCGCCGAGAAGTGGGAATCGCCGGATCCGCTGACCTACAACTTCACGCTGCGCAAGGGCATCAACTGGCCGGACCTCGACCCGATGAAGGGCCGCCCGATCACGGCGCAGGACGTGAAGTACACCTTCGACCACGCGAAGCTCCCGACGAGCGTGGTCCAGGAGTGGGTGTACAACAACATCAAGTCGGTCACGGCGATCGACGACTACACGGTCCAGTTCAAGACGAACTACCCCAACTGGCGGTGGCTGGGCGACCTGGACTGCTACAACTCCGGCATTCTGCCGAAGGGCCTGTACGAGTGGGCGGGCGGCACCCTGGGCCCCGACAAGGCGCGCAGCGGCGGACCATGGCTCCTCGAGGACTACAAGCCGGGCTCGGTGATCATCTTCAAGCCCAACGAGGCGTACCGCAAAGTCTTCGGCGTGCCGTATGTGGATCGCCTGAACTACGCGATCCTGGCCCAGGGAGCTCCGCGCCTGGCCGCCTTCCTGGCAAAGACGACCTCGATCTTCTCCCCCGCCGCGGGTGACGTGTCCGCCGTCCAGAAGGGGCGACCAGACGCGAAGTCGCGCCTCAACCAGTACGCCGCAACGTCCACCAGCGCCGTGTTCATGAACACGCAGGAGGCGCCGTGGAACGATGTACGTGCGCGCCGGGCGCTGTCGATGGCGGTGGATCGCGAGGGCTGGGGCAAGACGCTCCAGTCCGAGTTCAAGATCGAGAGCGGTCCGATCACCTGGGGCTACCCGACCTGGAAGCTCGACCCTGCCCAGATGCCCGCGGATATCACCCAGTGGCTGAAGTTCAACCAGGCCGAGGCGAAGAAGCTCATCGATGCCGCCGGCATCAAGTCGAGCACGGTCTTCGACATCCACATGTACCCGTACAGCGCCACCACGACCGCCGACGGCCAGTTGATGGTGGACTCGTTCGCGAAGGTCGGCGTCTCCACCAAGCTCAAGATCTACGAGTACAACAACTGGTCCGCGACGGTGTACGCGGGCCCGTACCACGGTCTGCTGTGGGGGCCGGACAACCTGGACCGCATCACTCAGCAGCTCTCGGACCGATTGCTCGCGAACTCGCATCGGAACCACTCCCAGGTGCAGGATGCGGACACACAGAAAATGCTGTCCGACTTCGCAGCGGCGAAGGGGCCTGCCGACGCGAAGCCGATCGCGGACAGGATCCAACTGCGCTCCGTCGACCAGGCGTTCGCGGTGTACAAGCCCCAGGGCGTGGCCATGCGCTTCTGGGACCCGGCACTGCAGAACTACGATGGCCAGGACGCCCTCTGGTACCAGGACCCGTACCAGATGGCGTTCATGTGGAACGGATAGTCGCCTCGGAGTGACGCCCGAGTGGGGTTGGAGTGATGGTGGTTCGCTGCGCGTCCGAGCTCGGACGCGCAGCGAACCGCAAGGCGTCCTGCCCCTCCCGCGCACCTGCTGGCTTTCGCGCGGGGTGGGGAGGGCTGCGGACGGATCGCTTGACGAATGACATCCGATCAGCAGAGCGCCACCGCGTCTGAGCGTCCTCGCGTCTTCGTGACGCGCGAGCTCCCGGGCGGCGAGATCCCCGGAGGACCGCTCGCGCGCTTGCGAGCGGTCGCCGAGGTGGACGTGTGGGAGGCGGCCGCACCCCCGTCCGCCGCTCATCTGCGCGCCCGGGCGGCGGACTGTGACGGCCTGCTCGCGATGCTCACGGAGCGGGTGGATGCAGCGCTGCTCGATGCCTGCTCGCGCCTCCGTGTCGTCGCGAACATGGCGGCAGGGTCCGACAACATCGATGTCACCGCCTGCACGGCGCGAGGGGTGCTGGTCACGAACACGCCCGGCGTGCTCACCGACGCCACCGCCGAGCTCACGTTCGCCCTGTTGCTCGCGGCCGCACGCCGCCTGTCCGAGGGCGAGCGTGCGGTGCGATCCGGGGCCGTGGGGCCGTGGCACCCGACGTGGCTGCTGGGGCATACCGTCACCGGCGCGACGCTGGGCATCGTCGGTCCGGGGCGCATCGGCGCGACCGTTGCCCGGCGCGCCCAGGGCTTCGGCATGCGGATCCTGTACCACGGCCGGCGCGAGGTGCCGGGGTTCCCCGGCGCCTACGCCGGACTGGACGACCT
>Ga0172380_10007099_pt1 | contig 12734 bp, 8 predicted proteins | sample Leawe162metaG_FD_119747 | JGI IMG/M metagenome (GOLD analysis project Ga0172380, IMG submission 119747) | Leachate microbial communities from a municipal landfill in Southern Ontario, Canada - Leachate well 162 metaG | ecosystem: Engineered > Solid waste > Landfill > Unclassified | place...
CATGCTCGATTGCGCTGACTATAGTGCGGTGCGGACAGCGTTGACCTTGCGTCCAGGCACGGACGTGCAGGCGTGGGATGCTGGTCTTGATACGCTGGCTTTGGACGATGGCGGTTCGTTGACCAACCTGCAAGCGGCGACAGGTCTGATCGGTGTGGTTCCTCTCGCCAATGGTGGCGCGGGTAACGCAAGTGGTATCCTCAAAGCTGATGGTGCGGGTCTTGTATCGGCAGCCTCTGCTGGCACGGATTATCTCGCTCCTAACACGGTGTGGGGTTATCCGGGATTAGCTACGGTGACGAACTTGCTGGAAAACACAGTGACGGCCACCGCGAAGGATACGGCTGGCGCGACATTGGCCGGATACAGGCTGTTCCATGTGTGGGTCAGCACGACCGATAAAGGCGCGGCCACGACCAACAACATCGAAACTCTGGTGCTTTCGACAGGGACGGCGATCAGCACGGTTACGGCCAACGCTGATTATTGGTATTGCTCGGCGGTGGGTGGCACGGCGGTGGCGACTGTTACTGCGACTGCGGCAGGAACGAACTACCTAATGGTAGCCGATGGGTCATCCATCAGTTCCATCGCGCTCGTAGAAACTGAATAACAGAAACTCAAAAGGGGCACTCGGCAATCCGGCCAGTGCCCCGGTGAGGAAGGATAAAATATGAAACGATTTCTTTTTGTGGCGATAGCGATATTGTCGTGTGCTACCATACTATCGGCTGGTTCGCTCGATAAAGTGGTTGCCAAGATTTCAGCGGCATCGCTTACGCATGTCAAAAGCCAGGCAAATACCACGAAGATTAAGGGCTGGTTGGAGCGTATTGATTGCACGTTTGCTAATGCTACGTCAAGTGTGGCATTGGTTGTATTGGCATCAAACGAATTGACTGGCATAACGACAACCCTGCTTGATATTGGTGCGATTTCAAATGCCACGTCGTATTATCCGCGCAATCCGGTTCAGACCACGGACGGCACGGTTTATACAACGAACGGCGTTGCGCGGTTTATGGTGCTCGACGAGACCATATATCTAACGGCGACCAATGCGACATACAGTAATCAGACGGTGCAGGCTGTGATATTCTATGAACGTCCATAGCCTTGCTCCGGTTCTATAAAGGAGTTTGCTATGAGCGTTACTTCGATATATACTTCGGCGCAACTTCGCTTTGGGCAGGGGCCGGAAAACGTCAGATTTCAGGATGATTGTTATTCTGCCTTAAATGACGCCCAGCGTGATTTCTGCACTATCAGAGATTGGGGATTCCTGCGCACGACTTCCAGCCTGACTACTACGAAAGACACACGCACTGTTGCATTGCCTTCGGATTTTGGAACGCCCTACAATATCCCTGGAGCATTGCGTATCACTTCGCCTTCTGCCAATTCCGGCGATAACATTGAGTTAATGCCTTACGAACAATGGCTATCCTCTACAGATTTTGAGGATGGCACAGAAACAGGCACACCAGCATACGCCTATATCTTGGGCGAAAACTTAAATCTGTCGCCGATACCGGATGCCGCATATATCATTGCGATTATCTACCATAAGATTCCTGCGGCTATTGCTGATTCAAGTGGCACGATTACGATACCAACGGTCTATGAAGAAGTGCTGAAGAAGATGATTTATCGGCGATTACAGGATGCGGGGTGGTCTTCTGCACAGGAATTGGCAATCAGCGATGATGACATCAAGCGGCTATTGAATAATTATGCGCGCATGGATTCGCGCAAGTATGGTGGCGCCACGTTCAACCTGGCTCCATCGGCCTATACGAGGAGCACGGTGTAATGGCAGAAAGAGGACAAGTATCTGCTGGCTGGGTGCCTATCGCAGAGCAGTTTCCTGCTACTTTGGCTAAAGACGCCAATGCCGAAGTTCTCAAGGACGGTCAAACGCCGGATGCCTACGGGCTGGGCATTGATAAGCCCGGCTATCTTTATGCTGAATCTTCCGTGCCAGCAGGAACAGTATGGAATGGTATCTCGACTGTTTCTACTCCTACCTACCCACCGGCTACTGCAACGTGGCGATTCGCCCATAATAGGTTGTGGGGGTTTGCGGCGACTGGCACAACGCTTTATTATGGTGCGTATGGATACGATTCGACCTACATCATTCAGGACTTGGGCTATGTTCCCGTAGATAGCCAGGAATCCGGCGTAATCGTCCAGGTTGTGCCGTTTGGCAATATGATTGCAGTGTTCAAGGCCGACTGCCTTTATGTGATAAAGAACGCCGATGCGCCAAGCGGCAACTTTGTGGCGGAATATGTCAAGCAATCGAGTGGTCTGCCGGCCGCAATTACCGGCAACGTGATTGCCATTGACAACAAGATTTATTGGGCGAATGCGGCTGGCATCTGGGCTTATGACGGCAACTCGATAGCGGAGCTTACCGAGCCGATACGGAATAATCTGGGGACGTTTTCCAGTGCAAGTGTTACGACATTTACCGCCGATTTTGCGGAGCGTAAAATGGTCGGGCGTTATAGCGGCGCAACGAAGTTCATAATCGCTTTGGGGGATAACCCCGCGCTTTACGACTATTCCACGTCAGGATTCCGGTTCACGACGCGAACGATCGCGGGCGCGGATGCCGAGCCATTGCTTGTGAGTAAGGTTGCGTTTGCCTATCAATACACGGGCGACATAGCAACCGTGGGCTTTGATGTCAAAATCAATGACTCGTGGAAAACAGAGAATCAGTTGAAGATACGTCCGGCTTCTGACAACGGGCGGATTGAAGTCGCATTGACCAATGCGCTTGCATGTCGGCGGTTCGCAATGCGGATTACTTCGATGACGGCCAGCCTTTATATTTCGAGGATATTCGTTTATTTGAAATCGGGTGGTGTTCTTGGTTACAGCAATAAATGAGGAGGAATGACAATGCCGGATTATACACAGCGAAGATTACGGATGCCGATTCCAGGATATAAAGACCCTTATACCGGTGCTGGGTATGGAGGGCTTACTTATCCGCGGGACGAACAGCAATTACCTCCGAGCGTGGTTAATGGAGCAACGAGCATTCCGCGTCCTGCGGGGTTCATCAATCCACCGCCAGGTCAGTATTCAGGTGTTGGCGGCATTATGCGGCCTACGGGGATTCAAATACCTGGCGCGAAGACTCCGTATCGAGATACGGGCGTTGTCTCGCCGATGCAGAGTTATGGTTCTCCGAGAAACATACCACAAACAAGTGGTATGACATACCTCCAGCGCGGGCAGAGCTGGAAAAGTCTCTATCCAACCCAGCCAAAAGAGACTGTTGGCGTGGAGCCTACACCAACGCCGGAAGTCAGTCCATTCATGGAAAACATGTATAAATCCATTGAGAACATTGACCCGGAACAGCGGACTGAATATCTGCAAACCACGTTGTCAAGCATCAAGGATAGGCTTGATCGCTACGAGTTCAGGATTGCGCGTGGCATACCGTTGACACCCGAACAGCAACGGCAATATGATAGCATCCGCGGGGCGTATAACGATATTCAGAAGTATATCAACAACCCGACGGTTTATGACGAGTTCTTTACAAGAATCCAAAGCCAACAGTAAGTAGGTAAATCCAATGGCGAATAAGTGGAGAACAACGGTAGCAGAAGCCGACGCAAAGTTAGTCGGCTATAATGTCAATCCATCGGACTTGTCAACGGAAGCATTAACCCGCAAATGGACGGGTGTAAGCCGAGCAGTTGTATATTCGCTGATTGCGACGCTACGTGCCACAAAAACCGTAACAGACCCAAAGGCCGACGGGCAGACTTATTCCGGGATATGGACGGTATCATCGGTTATGCCTGGTGCGGATGATGGCGGCAATACCGCTGGTTCTGCCGAGATAATTCAGGTGCTGAAAAAGAGCATTGACTCTTACGCCACGCCCGACAATCTTATGCTTGTGCGAAGCAAGGCGTATCCACTGGAGCAGAACGAAAATGCGTGGATGTATTACGAACGGTTCAAAAGCGAGGAAACGAAGCGGTGGCACAACATAACGCAAGCCGGACTGGATGATGAAGTGTGGGATCATATCAGACAGATAAGGACATATACCGCGTTTGCGGCGGCGGTGACCGCGGACGCCGATACTTATACTGTTCTTACGGACACGCATCAATATCACCGCAAGTTTTTATATGTGATATTTTACAATGATACTCGCACTGGTAGCGAGGGGCTATATTCTGCGGGTGCTCCCGCAGGTGGTTGGGTAGTCGGAAAATACTATACGCCTGGGACAGCAACATGGTCAAAACAATTTGACGGTAGCCTGTTCCCTTACTCCTGGTTCTTCGATGATTGGGTTGAAATCGCCACGCCGGTCATACGCGACGTATGGTATGAGCAAAACAATGATGGTTCGTATAACCTATTCCGCTCGCTTGAAACCACGTCCACGACATCCTTGATGCGGACACGGCCTTTACAATATGCTGGCATGACGCTGGTGAGCGGGTCGCCTGCGTTGGATGATACCACGATTACCATAACCGGATTTATCAATCAGACCGAGGTTGTGCATAAAAACGCGAGGTTCAGGATAGGAAGCGACACTTACAGGGTGACGGCAGATAAAACGGCGTCGAGTGGCACGGCAACCAGCATTGCGATTACACCGGCCATTACACAAGCCACCGAGGATTTATGCGATGAAACCCCGAATCAGGTTCAAGTCTTTTGGGATGCCTTGTAACAATGAGAGCCAATGACAGCAACAACCAGACGATCGACCAGATGCGCGAGACCGTGCGGGTGCTTTCGCAGAAGGTGAATCTGATTGAGCGGATGCTGGATAGGAAGGAAATCAAGGAAGCCAAAGTTGAAAGCGGGGACGTGTATGACCGGACAACGCGACTTTCGATGAACAATGGGATGCTGTCTTCCGAGTGGAGAAAGACGGACGTGACGGGGACGGGCGATAATGCCGACATGTCCTATTCCGACTGGGCTTTCGGGTTCAGTGTCAGCGGTAATGTAGTAACAATGACTACAGGGGAAGTTCGGCATGGGTCACGTCCACCTGTGACTGCCTTTGTTGCAGGAAGCGGCATAACAATTAATGCGGATCAAACGTGGATATACTGCACATATACTTTTGGTGGAACATCTGCACAAGTTGTTTCCTCTGTGATAGAACCTGTAACAACAGCTACAACACTTAACTATCCTTTACATTTGTGGGGAGTTTCAAATGGGGTTGTAAGCGTGAAAAAAATAATACACTTGGGGGATATTGTTATCCCTGGAGTATTTGCGTAATGAATCGTATTTTTTTAATTTTGATGACATTGACCGCTTTTCATTTGCAAGGATTAGCGTTTGAGTTTAATGATTTACCTTACGGATGGAAGGTTCTTTTTGGAGTGGATACGAATAAGTCAACGATTTATTCTGCAACGAACCAAAGGCATCAAGTAACTCAAGCGGATGTGATCCCTTTATTTTTGGGCACGTATGAACGGTGCTTGGCTACACAAACTTCAACCAATCCTACTTATTCTATCAGTCCTACAAACTTGGTTCAATTATGGGTAAAAACCAATGCTGTGGCTGTCGGCAGACTTAGCACCGAGGGATATATCGCTCGCGTAATAAATTATACGAGTTACTGGCCATCAACCACAGGAGTAGGAATAGTTTATTCGTATACATCAGATTGGCCAAAGGCGTATGCGTCCCCATGGACACCGCCTCAAATAAATTATGCTGAAAGCTGGACGGCGACGGGCGGGCATGTTTGGGCGAATATCAAACCATTCACTGAATGCCCTTATATTGAAATGACGGATTCTTACGAGACTGTGACAAATACTATTGGGTGGTTCCCGGACAGGAATTATATGATTGCTCTTGACGCAAAGATCAAATCCCTTATTCCTTACTATGCGGACATGAACACGGTCTATGACGGCACAACCAACATCGTCATGCTGACCGTGACTGGCCTGTGGGCGTCGTTGGGGATAGGCGACAAGACAAATAAGTTCACGCGGGAACCGGCATGGACGAACCCAATAAGCACAAACTGGATCGTCAACTACACATCCTACTGGCCCAGTACGAACGGAATGACAACGAACATCTGCTACACCAGCGACTGTCGGCAGGTGGTCAACTACGCGTATGCTTGGTCAAACACTTTGACGACAAATTATTTTTACAATACCAACAATGTTTTGACCAACACGACGATTTCGACGAACTGGTATCATGTATGGACTAACGGCAGTAACTGGGCAAGCGAAGTTGTGCAAATAACGAACGCCGCAACCTACGGCGACTACCCGTGGCAGATTTACGTCGAGGATTTGCAGGAGCGGTACAAGGTGCTGAATGCGTTGAAGATAATCGGGAGAACTAAGGAGAGCGGAGCTTATTCTTATGTTGGGAACTATAATTCTTTTTCGTCAGGGTCTCAGAGCAACCTTGAGTCAGCAAAAGAGATAGCGGAAGGTGGCTTTCTGACTAATTCTGTAATATATACAAATCAAAATATAGACATGGTATTGTGGTACGGGAAAGATCGAGCTTACTATTCTGAAGACTCATCAATAGCACTCATCAACATCTACAGAACAGAAATAACTAAAATCAAGTACAATTATAGCATAGAAACTTCTGTTTTACACAAAGTATCCTATTATTATAGACCATTTACAAATCTGGTAGAGTTCGGTTATGGGGTGTCGCATGCTCCGCTGGAATGGGGCGATAATGGTTCTGAATTAGATGGAACTTATAGCTGGCACTTACTTCTGCCAGAAGAAGAGTGGAATAATTCCGCATTTAGTGAAGTAAATTGCTCTATTGGACTAAGTAAAGGTACAATTCCTTCCGAGGTGGATTCTCCAAGTTTAGGAGATGGATATTTAGTTCTTTATGATCCATACGGCTATGGGTGGTTGGGTAATTGGAACAAGATAAAAGGCATGAAGTTTTCTGGAAATCAAATGACGATAGACTGGAATTTTCAATACTGCACGAACAAGTTTTGGTAGGCAAAACAGGAGAACACAATATGCCAACAGCATACGATAGAGGGCAATTCGGAGTTACAGGCGGATACTGGGGCGGCGGCCAGGATTTATCATCGAGCCTGAAAAATGTCCTGGATAGACTCCTATCGCCCGACGAGTTTGCCAAGCTGGACAATGCCGTCCGGTCGGCCTACGGCGGCTATATGGGCTACCTGAATGCCTTTGCTAAGACCAAGAAATTCAAGCAACAGGGAGCGGATGCCTACAGGGCGGTTCAATCTGGAACTTACGAGCCATTTGATATGGGCGTATCGTATGGCGGCGCACAGACTTCGACTCGTGGGCGAATCCCGGCGGCAGGCGCGAAGGGCGAGCCAGCCAGGATACCAACCACGATTCACAGGGACATTTACGGTAAGCCGACCGAGGAACTTGCCGGCGGCGGGGTGTATCGCGGCATGGGCGGAGAAACGATACCGCAGACGGCGGAACAGTATGGGCAACAGTTGACACTTAACCGCGCAATCCCGGCGGCGGAATTGGAATCTGATATTGATTTCCTGTCAAAGGTAGCACGAAAAACGCAACTGGAATCAGAGATTGCGTTACCCAAGCGGGAAGAAGCGGCAATCAAACTTCAGCAAGCTCAACAGCGTATAGCACAGGGCGATGTCAGATTACAGCAATACCAACAACGGCTTGATGATATAAACGCCAATCTTGCAAAGACCTTAACGCATCGTGAATACATGGTCGCGGTGCAGAAGGAAGCCAAGAAAGAGTTGATGGGAATTGCCAATGACTTTAAGGCTGGCGAGGCGGGATTGAATCGGGAATGGCGCGAGAATGTAGAACGATTGAAGGGCGCGTTCCCCGGAACACCGGAAGCCGCACAACGGCAACAGGAGATACTTGGTCGGCAACTGAAATTAATTGACGCAAAGGCCGCTATTGACAAGACTGCGGAAGCCCGCAAATACACGTATGAACTCAAGAAGCAGGCTATTGCCTATTCGTATTGGCTGGATAAGCAACCGTTCTTGACCAGCAGGCAAAAGGAGGCGGAGGAGAAAAGGACGCAGGCGACGCAACAGACTCCGCCAGTTGCAGGAACTTCCGTTCAAGAAGTGCGCCGTAATGTCAACGGCAAGATTGCGATATTTGATGCCGCAACCAAACAGTTTATCCGTTGGGAATAACTATGATTCCAAAATGGGAAGACAGCATAGCGGTTGAAGATTTTGATGCCGCGCCACGGTGGGAAGATACCGAACCCATCGAAGCCGAGCCTACCCCGCCGCCCGTCAGCGACAAGCAGGAACGCGCCGGACTCATTACGCAACGTGGGACAGAAGCGCGTATGGCGCAGGCCGAACGTCAGACGTTCATTACCGGCGACCGCAAGAGCCGCGAGAATGTCATTAAACAGGTGCAATCGGATATTGATAATGATATTGCAGTTGACCCAATATTGCTGGCGCAGTATCAGCGTGAAATCACGTTCCCTGAACCGGAGAAAGTAAAGACCACCAAAACGGCGGTTGAAAAGAAGCCAGCCGCACAACCAGGACTCAAGCAGATTGGCAGTCGCGGTATTTATGTGCCTGCCGATGAATACGAGAACGTCATCAAGGCATACAGCGACGACACGATTCCGATAGAGCGCAAATTGTTGATGGTGTATCGCGCCTTACAGTCCACGCCTAAATCAGCCGAGATCAATGCCGATTATTCCGCAAGGCTGGCAGACTTCCTCGAGAACACTGCCACGCAGGGCTTGGATATGCAGGACGCCACAGTTGCGGCGCAACGTGCGAAGGATGCCGAGAACATTCTGCGCCCGATCTATCTGGCAGTCAAGGGGTATGCTGGAGGCCTTACTTTGGGCGCATCCGATATAGCACTGAACAAGCTGGAAGAACACATTGGTGGTGAAGTCGAACCCGAAGGACTTGGGGAGATGGCTATATCCGGCGCAAGCCGTCTGGCTGGCGGTGTAGCGTCAGGACAGGCACTCGCGAAGGGCGTCGCCGCAGGGCTTGGAAAGACGGCATTATCACAGAGTTTGCAGACGATAGGGACGCGCATCGGGACTGCGCTTGCCGCAACATCGGTCAACCAGATCACAGGCTTGCTGGCAGGCACAGTGAAACCGAAGGAAGTGGCCAGCAACATCGGCCAGAACGTAGGCGCATCAGTGGCGTCAATGATACCGGAGTTTGGGCTTCCACGTGGTATCGGCAACGCCGTCGGGCAGGTTGTTACAGATTTTGTCTATGATCTTGGCACGGATATGTTGCGTGGGCGCGTGAAGCCCAGCGAGAACTTCACAGAATGGTTACTGCAAACCGAGTTGCCACAGCTTGTGAACAGCGTGGTATTTGCATCAGCAGACCTTACCGACAAGAACTTTGAGAAGAACCGCCGATTCCTTATTGCAGATATAAAGTCGAAGTTCAACAAAGACTATCTGCGCGAGAGGCTTGGCATGGCATCGAACAAGCCGTTTGCGGAGCCGCCTACCAAGCTGGGTGCAGATACCGTTCCTTTCAAGCCTATGGGCGAGTTGGAAGCCGAACCGGTTAAGCCGGCGCCAACTGCCGCAGAAGTGGATTTGGCCGCAAGCAAGCCAAAGGAAGTCATATTGCCAGCCGAAACAAAGGAGGCTCCAGATGCCATTCAGAAGCCAGTCCCAGCGGAAGTGGATGTGGTCAAACCATCCGAAGTTAGCCCGAAAGTGGGAAGAGCATACGCCGAAGGGGAAAGACCTGCCGGAGCACGTGGCGGGGAAGTTGAGCCGACGCGAGCGGGTGAGGCGGAGAGGGTAGAGCCGACGGCAGGAGAACTAACCGCTAAACCCGCCAGGATGCCCCAGGAGCCGCCAAAACCGACATGGGAGGATAGTAGGGCGGTGGAGCAGGTGGTTGCCAAGCCGGCAAAGGGGAAAACCCAAACATTGCAAGAACGCATGGCCGAAGCTAACGGACAAGATCAAACATTCCTTGACTGGATTAGAACCGACCTTAACGGTATCAGAAAAGGAACCGACATCAGCGAGGAAATGTATGGATACAAAGGCAAAGGCGGTCCAATAGATATTAGCTTGAGACCAAAAAAAGGCGCAAAAGGAACTAAGTTAGATGAAGCCGCAGACGAGGCATACCAGCGCGGATTTATTAAAGAGCCAGATTCACGGTTGTTTTTGGAAAAAATAGAGGAAAGCCGAAGGGCGGAACAACGCCTACTTGCTCCCGAAGTAACCGAACAAGCGCGATTGCAAGGCGAAATAGACGAAGCGCGTATGGCCAGAAAACGGGATGAGAAATGGCGCAAAGCACAAGCCGAACTTTCTAAAACTGGCGAAGCATTATCATCGGATAAGTTGGCATTGGGCGACGCATTTACTATAAAGGGCGAGCAATACCGCGTTGTTGAGGAAGGCGACTCTGCGCTTAAAGTCGAAGATGGTCGGCAGTTATGGATTCCATACGAGACCCCGCGGGGCATATCTGAACGGATTTTTGTTGACAGTGGTTCGCTTAAAAAGGCGGTCGCTGAAGAACGAAAGCCATCGAAGGGCGAACTGTTTCCTGCTGAAGATTTAGCGCTTGTTGGAGAAAAAGCGGTAGATACTGACCGTATCATGGCCGAACGCGCAAAGGAAGCAGAACGCATAGCAACACTTGAAAGGCAGGCACAAGAGTTGCCGGGGGTTGCCAAGCCCGCGCCCATCCCCGGCATGAAGGAGCTGGCGGCGAAGATAGCGGAGAGGGTTACTAAAGGCCCCGGCCTCACAGGTGGCCCAGGAGCGGCGGCGGCGGCAGGCGAAGGCGAGTTTGCACCACGGGGCACAAAGATTGTCGGGCCAGCCGCCGAAAAGGAAATTATTACCGGAACTGCACTCAACAAAGCCACCGCCGAAATGGAGCGTGCATCATTAGGGCTTAAACCTGCCGATGAAACCGAGCGCAAGGCAATGGCTGTGGAGTGGAACCGGGCTGGCGAAACCATCAAAGACGATTCGCGGGCACCAACCCGATTAGTGGACGCCATCACATCCGACCCGACGCGAGCGGTATCAGATGCTGACGCCGCGCTTTTGTTGCGGCATAAAGCACAACTTCTCAATGATATTAACAAGGCGGCAAGTGAAGCAAATACCGCCAAGACGGATGCCGAACGGTCAGAAGCAGAAGCGAACCGCGACAAGGCATTGGCCGAACTTGAGACATTGATGGACGCCGCCAAGACAGGGTTGAAGACGTGGGGGCGCACAGGACGATGGGCGCAGATGATTGCCGCCGATGATTTTTCGCTTGGTAATATGTTGATGCGAGCGAAGTCTCGCAAGGGTGGCGAATTGACTGGTGAAGAAAAACTCAAGATTCAGATGTTGCAGAAAGAACTTGAGGCGGCGCAAAAACAGGCGCAAGAGGCTACTAAAACAGCGCAGGACGAAGCGCAACAGCAGGCTGATAAAGTGTTTCAGGATTTCGTTACCGAAACAGTGGCGCGAACCGCAAAACCAGTTTCTTTTTCAGAAAAGACGCTGGCCTTTATTGACTCCCAGGCTGACAAGGCCATACAACGCATCAAGGAACGCCGCAGTCACATGGCTTCTGGTATTGACCCGACGGAGTTGGCTGATTATGCCATTGTGGGGTCAAAACACCTTGCACATGGCATTAAGGATTTTACATCGTGGTCTGGCCGGATGGTTGCCGAGCTTGGCGACTATATCAAGCCATTACTGAAGCAAATATGGGACGCTTCGCGTAAGTTGACGGGTGATTACCGAGTAAAGGATGCCGGTGAAGGGCGTAAGGCGCCACGCGGCAAAGCCCCGCCAAGGGAAGCCGAGACGGGAGTTGTCGGGCGCAAACTCATTGTTGAACTCATGCGAGACGAAGTAGAGTCTGGCGTCAAAGACTTGGATACTGCCGTCCGTAATGTTCACGCCATTATCTTTGAATCACGACCCGATATGACGTTGCGCCAAGTGCGCGACATTTTCAGTGATTATGGCAAATCATCCATGCCAAGTCAAAAGCCGACCGATGTTGTGTTGCGGGATATGCGGGCGCAGAGCCAGAAGGTATCACAACTTGAAGACGTGATGACAGGAAAACCACCGCTCAAAACCGGCATGGGGCGTGATGCGCCCTCTCAACATGTCCGCGAATTGACCAAGCAAGTCCATGCCGCCATGAAGAAAATGGGCATTGTCATGGGCGATCCCGATAAACGGCTCAAGTCGTCATTGGATGCCGCCAAGACGAGGCTTGGTAATAGTATAGATGATTTGACAAAGGCCATTGAGAAACGTGAACGGCTGATAGTCAATAAGGCGCAGATTAAATATGATGCTGAAGCCAATGCACTCAAAGCGCGGCGCGATGCGTTGAAAGCGCAGTATGACGAGATGTTTCCAAAACCGCCAATGACCGAAGAAGAACGATACGACGCGGCTGTTAAGACAGCTCAACGGAGTCTTGACCAATGGGAAGGCAAATTGGCTGATGCCAAAAAGGGCGTGTTCGCACCTGATATTAAAAAGGGTGTTGTCGCCACTAAAGAACTCATGGCGATTCGGAAACAACGCGACGATGCCAGGAAAGATTTTGAAGCGTTACGCGATGCCGCGATGCCTGATAGAAAAGATAAACTGGCGTTGGCGATATACAAAAAACGACTTGATAATCGCATAGCCGATATTGAAGGACG
>Ga0172380_10007100_pt1 | contig 12733 bp, 11 predicted proteins | sample Leawe162metaG_FD_119747 | JGI IMG/M metagenome (GOLD analysis project Ga0172380, IMG submission 119747) | Leachate microbial communities from a municipal landfill in Southern Ontario, Canada - Leachate well 162 metaG | ecosystem: Engineered > Solid waste > Landfill > Unclassified | place...
TCATACTTTTTTAATTCATCCATAATCACTTCGAAATCTTTTTTGAAATCCTCTGTGTCGGCTGGAATACAATGCAAAAGAACTTTTGTTCTTTTTATATGTCTAAGAAATTTATGCCCCAATCCTTTGTTTTCTGAAGCGCCCTCTATAAGACCGGGGATATCGGCTATAATATATCCGTACATTTCCCCCAAATGTGGTTCCAATGTTGTAAATCTATAATCAGCAACTTTTGATTTTGCTCTGGTCAAACTATTTAATAAACTTGATTTTCCAGCATTAGGAAAACCGACCAATCCAAAATCAGCAATCAATCTAAGTTCAATATGTAGATCAGCCTCTTCGCCATTTGTTCCTTTTGTAGATTGTTTAGGTGTGACGTTTCTTGAACCTTTAAAATGTTCATTACCGAATCCCCCTTTTCCCCCCTTAAGAACTAATATCTCATCATTTTCATTTAGAACTTCAAAGACCTCGCCTGTTTCTTTGTTTGTGGCAACAACACCAACTGGGACCTCAAAATAAAAGTTTTTACCATTAGCTCCCTTCATACTTCTGGATTTTCCTCTTTCACCGTCTTCGGCCTGTATGCTTGGAGTATTTTGATAGTCTAATAATTTTGAAAGATTCCTAACTCCTTTCAAATAGACGTCCCCACCATTACCACCATCACCTCCAGCTGGACCAGAAAATTCTGCGCCTTTTAGATTTAGCCAAGCTACGATACCATCCCCGCCGTCGCCGGCCTTCATATGTAATGTTAATTCGTCAATAAAAGCCATATAATTAAAAAGATTACGCGTTTAAAGCTATATTAGCAAGTTCTTTTGCCCCCTCAAGACTTTTTGCACCGACCAAAAATCTTTTATGGTGAGCAAACCTTGCATCACCTACACCCGTTATATTTACCAATTCATCGCCCTCTTTCCCTGCCCAATTTTCTGGAAATTGTTTTCTAACATCAAAACAATCTGCACTTTTTCTTATCGCTTTGACTCTATAATCATCTGGTAATGATCCTTTGTAAACTACAAACAAAACATCCGCATATTCCTGAAATAAAGATACTGGATACTGAGCATCAAGAATTAGTATTCTTTTATCAGTCGATTTAAGATAAAGATCAGCTACTTTTGCTTTTGCTGTTTCAAATGATTTTGCAACTTCTATTTCTCTTTTTAAAACATCCATTGCTAAATCAGACAGTTTTTTAAATATTGGATCCCTATCATCGCCTTCCTGCCAAGTCGGAGTAAATATAGAAAACATTTGCTGAATACTGTATGGAACAACTGAAGGAATTTTTGGTACACAAATATCAATACCATTATCGATTGCATCAACAGGTGTAACTAATCTTGTTTCGATTGCAAATGCAATGGCTTGTGAACCGCAAATTTTTTGACCAAACTCTTTCCAAAGCAAACCAAAAGAAGCAAGAGGTATTCCATTACTTCTCTCTCCGGCTCCACCGTTTTGATGATGATCAAAACGCATTTTTGCTCTGTCGTAGATTCCACCAACATCAAATACCAAATCGGCTTTTTCTATTTCTTCTTTTTCTCTGGTTCTTATTATCTCTATTTCTGGAAAACACAGTCTAAGAAGAGCGGAACCAAAAATATCATCGCAATGGAAATCTCCATTGTGTGTTACGGCTTTTTTAATACTCATAAATATAAGTATAACGTAAAAACCTTATTTTCGCGAGAGGAAAATATGTTGTAGTACCATTTACTTTTCCTTTGACAATAGTGGATATAGACCAAGTAAAGCAACTGAAATGGCTATTAAAACAGGCCCAGCTATTAGTCCCACTGGACCAAAGAAAGCAATACCGCCAAGAACTGACAAAAGGATGATGAAGGGATGAACACTAATACCTTTCTCCATTAGAATCGGTTTTAAAAGATTATCTATCAAGCCAACAACGAGAACTGCCCAGACTAGTAAAAACAATCCGGCCCAAGCAGATCCGATGGCAAAAAGATAAAGAATCGCAGGAATCATTATTATTGCGGTTCCGACAGAAGGAATGAGTGAAGCAATAACGACAACAAAACCCAGAAGTATCGGTGCACTAATTCCAGAAACAAAGAATCCAACGCCTGCTAAAAAACCCTGTGCCAATGCCGTAATAATATTTCCTCTGATTACAGAATTAAAAGCACTTGATATTTTATGAACTATAATTTCATCGTACGAATCTGGCAAAGGACTCCAACCTATAATTTTCTTCATCAAAACATCTCCTTCTTTGAAAAAATAAAACAAAGAAATTATAAATAGGATTGTTCCCAAAAATAGACTGAACGCACTTGAAAATAAAGTATTAGCATTACTTACTATGGAATTGGCAATTTTTCTTAAAGAGTCAGAGAGGTCGAGTGTGGATAAATCAAAAGCAAAAGATTGTGGTAAAAATTTAACAATTACAGTATTAACAGTATCAATGAATCTACCAACAGCACCAAAACCATTTTGAGATAAATTGTTATATACATTTATTGTTTCGCTTAGCATTAACATTGCAACAACAACGAGAGGTACAATTATAATCAATAGTAAAAGTAACGTGGACAAGATTGCCGAGATTCCCCTTCTACCTTTGAGACGGCTAAGGATTTTTTGATGTACCGGATAAAAAACAGAGGCAAAAACCAAAGCCAAAAATAGCGGGGTTATAAAAGGTTTAAAAACAAAAAACAAAAAGACAAACGACAGAATTAAAACTGTGTAAAAAAATCCCATTTCAAATGTGTGCTTTTTCATATATTTATATTATCACAGATAAATTTTAATTTTTATGGTTTTCCACAATTACTCATATCGTAGTGCATCGATAGGATTTTTCTTGGCGGCCTTTCTGGCTGGATAAATACCAAATACGACACCAGTTATTGTCGCCACAACAACAGATATGACTATTGAAGTTATTGGCAATGAAAAGAACCAGCCTGTTGAAAGTACATTTATCAAAACAAAATATATTAGCGTGACCAAAATCGCTCCAGACAAAATTCCAATAATACCCCCAACAAAAGTAAGGATTATTGCTTCAAAAAGAAATTGTTGCATTATGTCTTTGTTTGTCGCTCCGATCGCTTTCCTCAGACCTATTTCTCTCGTCCTTTCTATTACCGAAACTAACATGATATTCATAATTCCTATACCACCAACAACCAAAGATATCGAGGCAATGGCAGTAAGAAACGCAGTTAATATGCCGGTTATATCACCTAATATAGCCAGAGCATCTTCTTGAGTACTAACCTGGAAATCATCTTTTGTTTTATCTTCTATGCGGTGATTAAGTCTAAGAATTGTTTCTACTCTTTGTTTTGTATAATCAATATTATAAACGTCTTTTGCCTGAATGGTTATAGCAGCAAAATAATCTATGCCCAGAAGTTGCTTTTGAGCAACAGTAACGGGTATTAATATTAATTCGTCTTGATCAACACCAAAAGGACCAACTCCTTTTTCTTCAAGAAGCCCGATGACTTGAAAATTTATATTTTTAACTCTAATAGTTTTTCCTATTGGATCTCTCGCACCGAACAAATCAGTAGCAATTGATTGTCCGATAACAGCAACCTTGTTATATGTTTCCTCATCTCTTTTTGAAAAAATTACACCTTTTACAACCTTAAAATCTCTGATCTTAAAAAATTCAGAAGAGACACCCTGATATGTTGTCTCCGAATCATTATTTTCAAATACCACTCTAGCCTGACCTCTTACTTCTGGAGAAACAGCTTCAATTGATGGTTCTTGTCTTAGACTCGCCAAATCTTTGTCATTCAAAGTTTTTATGATTATACCCTGTACTGATGCCGGAGAAGACAGTCTAGAGCCACTAGGCCCTCCAGGAATAACAAACATAAGGTTAGATCCCACACTTTGTACCTGTTCCAAAATAAGTTTTTGTGCAGAGTTACCCAAAGACATTAAGAGTATGACCGAGGCAATACCAATAATAATTCCGAGCATAGTAAGAAAAGACCTCATTGGTGCCTGAGTAAGACTTTTAAAAGCAGATTTGAATGCGTCTTTAGATCTCATGTTATTTTAATTCAACATTTTTATTTAGAATCTTTTTCATTGGCTCGTCTTTTTCAAGAAAACCGTCCTTTAGTACAATGAGTCTTTCGCCATACTGCGCTGTATATGTCTCGTGAGTGACAAGTATTATAGTGTGTCCCTTGGCGTGTAATTCTTTTAGAATCTGCATTACTTGTAAACCAGATTTTGAATCAAGATTTCCCGTAGGCTCATCAGCAAAAATTACCGGAGGATTATTTACCAAAGCCCTAGCTATGGCAACTCTCTGCTTTTGTCCTCCAGAAAGTTTACCAGCTGGCATAAACATTTTTTCGGTTAGTCCGACAGAAGCAATTGCATTTTCAACTATTTCTTTTCTTTTATTTACAGCGGTTTCTGAATAAATCAAAGGAAGCTCGACATTCTCATAAACAGTCTGCCTTGCAAGAAGATTGAAGGCCTGAAAAACAAAACCCATTTCACTATTTCTAACAAAAGCCAAATCGTTGTCAGTAAGATCCTGAATTTTTTTTCCAGAAAAAGAATAGGTGCCACTGGTCGGTCTATCCAAAAAACTTAGAATATGGAGAAGGGTTGATTTTCCTGATCCAGATGGACCCATAATAGAAACGAACTCTCCCCTTTTTATGTCAAAAGAAACATCACTAAGAGCGGTGGTTACAACATCACCATCGTAATCCTTTTTAAGATTTTCAACATGAATCAATACGTCATTCATTATTCTGACTTGAGTCCAACATTATAGACTTTATCACCTTCTTCTACACCAGAAATAATTTCTAACATTCCTTCTTCGCCGCGTATTCCCAAAGTTACTGCTGTTCTCTCTTTTTTACCATTAACATCTTTCTCAACAAAAATTCCTTCATCTGTTTCTATTACTGCGAATTGTGGAATGATAAGGGCACTATCAGAATATTTTGTTTCAATATATAAGTTAACAGTAAGTCCGCTCCTTATCCGAGCCAAAGTATCTACATTATCAAATCGAATTGTTGATTTGTAATTCACGACTCCGTCGATAATAGTTTCTGCTGGTTCTATATAAGTTATTTTGCCACTAAAATTCTCTCCGGCAAATGCATCAATTGTTATCCTGACCGGATTGCCAATTTTGACTCTACCAATATCAACCTCTGGTATTTGAGCTTCTATTTCTATGCCCTCGTCGCCAATCATTGACATCACTGTCTGATTTTGAGAAACAACCTGTCCTATTTTAGCATCTTGCTTTGTAACAACACCCGAAAAAGGCGCTCTTAAGGTTGATTTTGATACCTGAACCTGAATTTTTTGTACATTAGCTTCAGATTGTCTGACTTTTGCTTCGGCAATTTTTATTTGTGATCCAGTAGAACCGGCTTTGAGAACGTTTAGATTTTGCTGTGCAACCAAAAGAGCTGTCTTTGCGGTTCTAACTTTTTCTTCAACCGTTAATAGAGCAGTAACTGCACCGGAGATATTTGTTCTAGCAGTTACAACAGATGACTTATAACCATCTATTGAAGATTGCGGCAAACTAGAACCAGCATCCAGGGTGTTAATCATCATAGCAACATCATCAAGAAAATTTTTAACAATACCTAAATCTGTTTTAATTTTTTCAGAGTAATCCAAATATTCACTGTTATCAATCAAAGCCGTAGTGTTAGCAGAAAGTCTTTCTAAAGTGTTTTTGACATTACTTCTTCCTGACTCTATTTTTTGTTCAAGATTAAAATCAGAGGTGCTAAAGACTATCTTAGGATCTGTTTCAGGATTTGTAAAAAACTGATCAATTCTATTTCTAATTGCATCATCAGCTTTTGTGTAAGAATCAAGATGAGAATCCCTCAGTTGAGAGTAAGCATCATAAAGGGACGATTCGGCACTGATAATTTTTGCTTCACTTACAGCAATTTCTTCTGGTCTAGTACCATCCACAGTATCAGATAACGAAGCTCTATCGGCCTCAAGAGTGGCCTGCGCGATGGCTAATTCGGCCCTAAGCTGGTCTGTGTCTAACGAAACGAGAGAATCGCCGATCTTTACATTAGCACTAATTGGAGCGTTGACTTGTTTTATTTTACCAGTTACTTCAAATCCAAGATCAACTTCTTTTGTAGCCAAAGTCTTTCCAGTTATTCTAACAATTTCTGATATCTCGCCCTTTTTTACAGTTATTAATCCATTACTATTTTCATTATTTCCTGAAAAAAATAAGAAGTACGCAGCAATAACCAGAATCAAAACTACTAAAGCAAATAGTGAGTACTTTAATTTTGTACGATTTTTAAACATAAATTATTTCTTATATTGTCTATATAATACAGCAATGAGCATAAAAAATATACCGGCAGAAAGGGCCATTGTTGGTATTGTTATGTAACCAAAATGGATAAAATATACTTTTGAACAACTAACTGACAGACCTCCGCAAAAACTACTAGAATTTGGAAAAAGTTGTATAAAAGTATGATAACCAGAAAGTATTATAGTTAGGGCAGAAAAAACAAAACTATAAAAGAAAGCATTTCGATCCTTTAACCAAATGCCAATCGCCAGAATTACAACCTGAGGATATATAAACAATCTCTCCCACCAACACAAAATGCACGGTTCAAATCCAATAATATTAGAATAAATTAAACTTCCAACAACAGAACCAATTGCAACAACAAGCCCCATCTCTAAGGCATAACGACCTAAAACAGAAAATATTTTCTGACTAAACTTTTTATTTTTAGTAAACAAAACAATCAATATCAAAACTGAAAAAAGATTGAGAATAAGCGTAAAGAAAGAAAGTATTGGTGATGTATATTCGTATATAAAATTCATATTATTGTTTATTAGGTAACGGGCACGCAGTAAATTCAGATAAACTTTCGAGAGACTGTACTCCAAACTGTCTCTCTTTACCTGGAAAATCCCAAGCTGGATAAGAAGTTATACCTGCATCAGCACATACTTTTGTTTGATTTCTAGCATCTGGAGTTGAACATTCTGTGTATGGTAAAAGTTTTGCGGATTTACCAAAAATATTTTTTTGTTCCGCACAATGAGAACACCAAAATGCTCCCCAAAATTTTGCTCCGCTGTTATTTATACAACTTGCGAAATCGTCATATTTACCTGACTTGCTTGGAATATTAGAGAGAGCAAAAGCAATACCTAAAAGCAGGATAACAGCAACCAAAGCATAAATAATATATTTCATATTCTATTTTATTACTTCTTTTTTCTTTATTTCTTTCATCTTCCTATAAAAAACGAAAATTGCAAAGGCACAAATAATACCGACGAGTGCATAAGTGTCATATGTATCAAAAACCTGAGCATTTCTTTCATAAAATGCCCCAACCTGCCAACCTAATATACCAAAAAATGTGGCTCTAATTGGTGTACCTAAAACTGTACCTAATATAAAAACTTTTAGTGGTATTTTTGTTAGACCAGCAAACGCTGATACTGCGACAGATGGTAAAAAAGGAATTATTCTACCTAGAAAAACAAGATATTCGTCGATTCTGGATTTTTTATACATTGATTGTATTTTGTCCAAATCGCTTTTTTTCAGACCGAACCATTTTCCCCATTTCATGACAAATGGTTCACCAAGAAAATAAGCAATGTAATAAACAGGTAGAGAACCTATGACAATTCCTAAAGTCACAGGCAAGATAACATAAAAAATCAGACTCATTATGAAATCTATACCTGAAAGTCCTGTAAGAAAAAAATAACCCGCGCCCATAGAAACAATTGCGGACGGAATAATCGCAATGAATTCCTCGAGGACAGATCCAGCAAAAACACCCCAAAAACCGAACGGAACGAGCGTTTTACTTACGAAATCAACCAAAAAAGATATCATTTGGAGTAGTATAACACAAAAATCATCGGCTTTCCTTAACAGAATAAAAACCTCTTAGACTTGGCACAAATTCTTCATCAAAATCAAAAATAGCTTTTTCTATTGAAACAATACCTTCTTTAGAAACAAAAGCTCTAATACCGAGCCCCCATGACGTATCTTCGGAAAAGTTTTGATCAAAAATAAAGTTTCCTAAACTATAAGCAATAAAGCCATCTTTGTATAACTCTATATCTTGAGCAACATGAGGATGATGCCCAATAACTAAATTCGCTCCGTTATCTATTGCAAAATGAGCAATGGATTCTTGATATTCATTATGTGTTGTTTCGTATTCCTCTCCAAAATGAAAGGAGGTAATGATTATGTCTGCCCCTGATTGTTTGGCTTTAAAAATATCTTCGGCTATTTTTTCTTTCTCTATCCCTGCAATAGATGGCGATGCAGAATCTTCTCTTAACCATTTTGCAACAAGATTTGTATAAGCAAGATAAGCTATTTTTATATCATTTTTTTCAAAAACCTTATAATAATGTGATTCATTGTAATCCAAACCCGCACCAACATAGGTTATGCCAGAGGCAGAGAGTCTATCTAAAGTGTCTTCAAATGCCCCTCTACCCCAATCCCAAACGTGGTTATTAGCAAAAGACACAATATCAATTCCGGCAGTTTTCATTCCTTCAATAACAATCGGATTCGCTCGAAAAGAATATATACCTCCAACATTAGCGCCCCTATCCGAAATCGGACTTTCCAAATTTGCAAAAGCAATGTCAGCATTCGATAAAAAACCAGAGACGTTTTGCCAATGTTTAGAATAGTCTTCTGATTTTCTCATATAATAGTCAATACCTCTTGCCAGCATCACATCGCCTACAAAAACTAATTCTGCTGTTTTTACTTCTGGTTTTTCGTGAACAACCGGAACAATATCATTTGTAAATACAAAAGACTCTCTTTCTTTTTTTAGATAATAAAAAAATACACTAGAAAAAAGCAAAAAAAGAATAAAGACAAAAACTATTATTTTAATTTTTTCTTTCATCTGCTTTTTTCATTCCAGTCTTCAACTATTTGTTTATAAATCTTAGCCACACTCTTTTAAAGAAAGGCAGTGTCAGAGTTGAAATTAGAAAGCCAACTGCCGGAACAATTGCATTTATCCAGGGATTAGAAACATCTATTGCGAATAGATACAAACTGATAGCAAGATAAGTAAACAACACGAGCAAAAATCTCCTTGAAAAACTAGTCTCCCAAGCTTTATCAATTTCAACTTTAGAATTTCTGTCTTCTATTCTTTGTAGTCTTTGTTCGATATTCTCCATATTGATTTTTATTCGATATGAATTAAAAGGCTCCTAATGCAACCAAATCTAAGCGCCGTGACATTTTTTGAATTTCTTTCCACTACCACAAGGACATGAATCATTTCTCCCTACTCCTGAATATTCATTTTTTGTATCAACATTTTCTTTTTTTTGTTCTGGTGTAACATCTTCGGCCCTAAGTTCTATTACCTTTGGAGCTTCTTCAACTTTTATATCGACACTCACCTGTGGCAGTAATGTTAATATTTCGCCAGCTAAACGTAATTGCATATCTTTATATAATCGAATACCCTCTTTTTTGTATTCAACTAAAGGATCCCTCTGGCCATAGGCTCTTAGGTTCACAGAGCTTCTTAAAAAGTCCATAGTTTCTAGGTGTTCAACCCACAGAGTGTCACTTATCTGGATAGAAACCTTTTTGAATAAATCAAAAAATATTTCATCTCCCCATTCTTTTCTTTTATCCAAAACTGCTTTTGCTGTTTCTTCTGTTGCATCAACTATTATTGAATTAAAATAATTTTCAATTTCCAGTTTATCGCCGAAAAGCATTTTCTTTCTTCGATCATAAACAGAGAGTCTGTGTAAATTCATAACGTTGTCATATTCCAGAACATGTTTTCGTGCATCAAAGTTAAAGCCTTCAATTCTTTCTTGAGCTTTTTCAAGAGACCTAGTTATTATTTTATTTTTTATAGGTTCGTCTTCGGCAACACCTAATTTATCCATAAGACCCTTTATCATGTCAGATGCAAAAACTCTCATAAGAGAATCTTCTGTCGAAACAAAAAACTGAGTCTCTCCTGGGTCCCCTTGCCTACCAGAACGGCCTCGTAGCTGGTTGTCTATTCTTCTGGCTTCATGTCTTTCCGTTCCAAGTACAAACAAACCACCTAAAGATTTAACCTCTTCATATTCTTCTTTACTAGAAAGTGCCCCGCCTAATTTTATATCAACTCCTCTACCAGCCATGTTAGTTGCTATTGTCACAGATCCCTTTTTACCTGCCTGAGCGATTATTTCTCCCTCTCTTGCGTGATTCTTTGCATTTAATATTTCATGTTTAACACCCTGTTTGGTCAAAAATTCTGATAGTAATTCATTTCTTTCAATAGAAACTGTTCCGACCAAAACCGGCTGACCCTTTTGATTTAATTCTTTTATTCTTTTTGCAATAGCCTTAAATTTTCCGATTTCTGTTTTGAATATAAGATCGTCATTGTCATTTCTAGCAATTGGTTTATTTGTTGGAATTTCTACGGTATTTAATCCATAAACTTTGTAGAATTCTTCGGCCGAAGTCAGAGCTGTTCCTGTCATACCAGAAAGCTTTTTGTACATTCTAAAAAAGTTTTGATAAGTTATCGAAGCGTAAGTTCGAGATTCATTTTGAATTTTTACCCCTTCTTTTGCCTCTATGGCCTGGTGTAAACCTTCAGACCATCTTCTACCTGGTTGAATTCTTCCTGTGAATTCATCAACAATAAATATCTCACCGTCTCTTACAACATATTCTTTGTCATTTTTATAAAGTGCTTTTGCGCGTACTGCAGTTTCTAAATGATGAACGAATTTTACACCTTTTTCTGAATATATATTTTGAACACCGAGAAGTTTTTCCGCATGACTTATTCCTTGATCTGTTAGAGAAATAGCCTTCATCTTTTCATCGACTTCAAAATCAACTCCCTCTTTAAGTTCTCTGGCTAAGGATGCAAAAGTTGTGTAAAGACTTTCTGATTCAGAAGTTGGCGCAGAAATAATGAGGGGTGTTCTTGCTTCGTCAATTAATATTGAATCTATTTCATCAACAATTGCAAAATTGAATGGCCTTTGTCTGACTCTGTTCGTTTCTGTTTCTATATTATCTCTCAAATAATCAAAACCGAATTCATTATTTGTTCCATAAGTGATATCCGCATTATAAGCGTCTCTTCTTGTGCAAGGACGTAAAAAATCTTCTACGACTTTAAAACTTCCAACTTCATCTCTCTTTTCATCTGCTTTTACATTTTCATCATAGAGAAAAGAAGTTTCGTGATTTATTATTCCAACAGAAAGTCCGAGAAAAGAATATATCTGCCCCATCCATATAGCATCTCTTTTTGAAAGATAGTCGTTTACAGTGACAACATGCACACCATTACCAGTTAATGCATTCAGATATGCGGGCAATGTTGCAACTAAAGTTTTTCCTTCACCAGTTCTCATTTCAGCAATTCCTCCTTTATGCATGACAATACCTCCCATAATTTGTACATCATAATGTCTTTGTCCTAACGTTCTTCTTCCGGCTTCTCTCACAGCGCAAAAAGCCTCTGGCAATATATCGTCAAGACTTTTTCCTGATTTTAGCTCATCTTTAAAGTATTGAGTCTTTGCTTTTAGTTCAGAATCGGAAAAAGCCTTGAATTCTGGTTCAATTTCATTTATTTTGGCCAAAATAGGCCGTATTTTTGCAATCTCCCTCGTATTGTTGTCCGGTATGATTTTCTTTAATATATTGAACATATAAGCATTTTTAATGTTTTCAATAATATCACAAAAACGAAAACCCCCCAATGGGGGGTTTTCGTTTCGTCCGATAAAGAACTACTTCTTAAAGAACTATCGCTTCTTCTTCTTTGCAGCTTTCTTTTTCTTAGGAGCAGCTTTTCTTTTTGCAACTTTCTTTACAGCCTTCTTCACTGCCTTTCGCTTTACTACTTTCTTTTTCTTTTTTGCTGGCATTTATTTTTTCTTGCACACAACATTGTGTGCAGATGAGTTAATTGATAATAAATAATTTTGTTTTTTATTTTTGAAAAGAAATTAAAAATTATTTTTCTCGACCTTCTGTAATTATCATACATATAGAGAACATATACAATAATTTTTTTAAAATAATTGTGGATAACAAATAAAAAATAAATTTAAAAAAATTATATTTCTCTAACTTCTCTTTCCAAAAAAATATTTAATTTCTCTTTTGATTTTTTTTCGATAGTCAAAGCGAGATCGTTTATGTCTTTAAAATTTGCTCCGCCTTTATTAATTAGAACCAAAGCTTGTTTTTCTGACACGCAAGCATCTTTATCACAGAAGCCTTTCATACCCAAAACTTTATCAATTATCCATCCAGCAGATAATTTTATGGCACCTTCTGATGCATGACCAGGCATTTCAGGAAAAATCTTTTTTAATTCATCGAATCTTTCTCTGCTGACAATCGGGTTCTTAAAAAAAGATCCGGCTGTACCAACAATTTTCACATCAGGCAGTTTCATTGTTCTAATTTCAATTACAGCTTCTCTAACCTCTTTGGGAGTTGCCCTTGCAATTCCTCTTCTTACAAAATAATCAGCCAAATCTGTGTATCCAATAAAAGTGTCTCCATTCTTTTTCAATTTGAATGTAACCTTAGTAACAATATACTTTTTACCTTCTTCTCTTTTAAATATAGAATCTCTGTAACCGAATTTACATTCATCATTAGAGA
>Ga0172380_10007101_pt1 | contig 12729 bp, 15 predicted proteins | sample Leawe162metaG_FD_119747 | JGI IMG/M metagenome (GOLD analysis project Ga0172380, IMG submission 119747) | Leachate microbial communities from a municipal landfill in Southern Ontario, Canada - Leachate well 162 metaG | ecosystem: Engineered > Solid waste > Landfill > Unclassified | place...
GCTTGTTGAAACTCTACTGTTCGTGTGAGTACTCGGTTTTTCCTACGCAGTCCGTATCGTGACTTCCGTCGCAGTTCCCGGTCAGTTCCCCAACCTCCGCCAAGCCTTTCAGCTCAACTCACCGCATCCCCTGACCTTCGATTCTCGATCAGCAAACCCAATACCTACTGCCGCCTTCCCAAGCACCCACACCTATCGGTTGTCTGATTTTTAAAGAACTATGTTGCCAAGCAACGAAGCCGACCATTATACATCCGGAACAAACAGGGTCAACACTTTTTCAAAAAAATTTCACGTGAGTTGATCTCTTCCTCAACGGGTGCGGCCAATCAGGCCAGAATGACTCGGGCAAACTTGCGCTTGCCGACTTGCACCACCACGCTGGCGCCGGCCTTCAGCGCCAGATTCTTGTCGGAAACTTTCTCGCCATCCAGGCGCACGCCGCCTTGTTCGATCATGCGCAGTGCATCCGAAGTACTCGGCGTCAGGTTCGAGAGTTTCAATATCTGCGCGATCGGCAGACTACCGCCGATGGTCGCCAAGTTAACCGTAGGCATGTCGTCAGGCAACACGCCACGCTGGAACCGCGCTTCAAATTCCGCCAATGCCTCATCTGCCGAGCTCTGATCATGGAAGCGTGCGACGATTTCCTTCGCCAGGAGCACCTTGACGTCGCGCGGATTGCGCCCTGCCTGGATCTCCTGTTTGAACTTGGCAATCTCTTCTACCGCACGGAATGAGAGCAATTCAAAGTAACGCCACATCAACTCGTCTGAAATCGACATCAACTTGCCGAAAATCTCGCGCGGTGATTCGGCTATGCCAACGTAGTTGCCGAGCGATTTTGACATTTTATTGACGCCATCCAATCCCTCCAGCAAAGGCATCATCAGCACGCATTGTGGTGCTTGACCGTAGTGCTTCTGCAACTCGCGCCCAACGAGCAGGTTGAACTTCTGGTCAGTGCCGCCGAGTTCGACATCGGCCTTCATGGCAACAGAATCGTAACCCTGGCAGAGCGGGTAGAGGAATTCGTGAATGGCGATCGGCTGGTTGTTCGCATAGCGCTTGGAAAAATCGTCGCGCTCCAGCATTCTTGCCACGGTCTGCAGCGCAGCGATGCGGATCATGCCCGCCGCACCGATATCGTTAAACCAGGTCGAATTGAAGCAGATCTCGGTTTTTTCTGGATCGAGTATCTTGAATACCTGCTTCTGGTAGGTCTTGGCGTTTTCCAGGATCTGCTCGCGCGACAGCGGTGGCCGGGTCGTGTTCTTGCCGGAGGGATCGCCGATCATGCCGGTGAAGTCGCCAATCAAGAACATGATGTGATGGCCGAGCTCCTGGAAATGACGCAGTTTGTTGATCAACACTGTATGACCCAAGTGCAGATCAGGTGCAGTCGGATCAAAACCGGCCTTGATGCGCAGCGGACGGCCGCTCTTGAGTTTCTCGACAAGTTCGGCTTCGACCAGCAGATCGTCGCTGCCGCGTTTGATGCGTGCAAGCTGTGATGCAATGTCCATGGAACTACCCAGTGTCAAATGGAGGTATCGGGCACCACGGGTTTTTGTTACACTCGCCGCGGCTAATGCACCGTACTTCGGATGATTAATCGAAAGTCCAGAATTTTAGCGCATCTCCAGGCCATTCGCCGCGCAACAACCGAGACCTTGCCTGCCGTGCCAGACACTTCAGGCATGCGGCTTATTGACCTCATTGGTTATTCTGCAAGCCGAAATTCCAAGCCATGGCCACATCGGATTTGATCGTTGGTCTCATGTCTGGCACCAGTCTTGATGGTGTGGATGCTGTTCTGGCGGACTTCACGGAAGCCATGCCGGCCGTCCTGGCCACTGCCTACGTACCTTATCCGGCCGATCTGCGGAGAAGGTTGCTCAGCATGCACCAACCCGGTCAGGACGATCTGCATGAGGCGGCATTGCTCGCCAACCAGCTTGCATGGATTTACGCCCAGGCAGTGAGCCAACTGCTGCAAGAGGCGAAGGTTCCCTCTTTGGCAGTGCGCGCGATCGGATGTCATGGCCAAACAGTGCGCCATCTCCCACAACAGGGCTATTCTCTCCAACTGAATAATCCATCCTTGCTTGCGGAAATGACCGGCATCACCGTAGTGTCCGATTTTCGCAGTCGTGACATCGCCGCAGGCGGGCAGGGTGCGCCGTTGGTCCCAGCGTTTCATGCCGCATTATTTCGCGATGAGCGAATCCATCGATCCATACTTAATTTGGGCGGCATCGCCAACTTGACCAATTTGGCACCGGGACTGGCGACAGCGGGATTTGACTGCGGCCCGGCCAACATGCTGCTCGACGCATGGGCCGAGCAGCATTTGGGAAGCCGTTTCGATGAGGGTGGCGGATGGGCCGCGCAAGGCCGGGTATTGCCAGCTCTGCTCGAACAACTGTTGCGGCATGATTTTTTTGCCCTGAAACCGCCGAAGAGTTGCGGCAGGGAACAGTTCAACCTGGCATGGTTGCAAAGATTATTGTCCGGCGCTGAGCGGGCTGTCGATGTTCAGGCGACCTTGTCGGCATTGACCGCAAGCGGTGTGCAGCAGGCAGTCACCCGGTGGTGCGGAGACGTCGATGAAATTTATGTCTGCGGTGGCGGGGCGCACAACGCACATCTCTTGCAAGAAATTCGGGAGATGTTGCCGCAGGTCAGGCTGGACACAACCGATGCTCTTGGCTTGGCGCCCGACTGGGTGGAAGCCGTGGCATTTGCCTGGCTAGCCAAGCGCACTCTGGCAGGGAAACCGGGCAACTTGCCCGAAGTAACCGGGGCAAGGGGGTTGCGGGTGCTTGGCGGGATTTATCCAAAATGACAAAGGGATGCTTGCGCATCCCTTTGTCGGCGATACACCGCTACGACGGTCAGGCGGAGAACGACGAACCGCAACCGCAGGTGGATGTGGCGTTCGGATTCTTGATCACGAATTGCGAACCCTCCAAACCTTCTGAGTAATCGATCTCTGCGCCAACCAGGTACTGGTAGCTCATCGGATCGATCAACAGCGTGACCCCGGCCTTTTCCAGAACGGTGTCATCATCGTTTTTCACTTCATCGAAAGTGAAGCCGTACTGGAAGCCGGAACAACCACCGCCGCTGACGAACACGCGCAGCTTCAGGTCGGGGTTTCCTTCTTCGGTAATCAGTTCCTTTACCTTGTTGGCTGCACTGTCGGTGAACAGCAAAGGCATAGTCATATCGGTGGGTGCGTTCATGTTCAGCTCCTATGAAATCTGTATTAGTGTCAATTATCTAGGTATTCAGCAAAACAGTCAATTGCTGGATGCCAATTTCAGTTCTACGGTTTTTGCGCCTGCTCCTTGATGCACCAGACGCCCCTGAACTACGGCACCCAGATGCATTTCAATCGTGTTGTACTGTACATCGCCCGTGACCCGAGCATGGGCTTGAAGCTCCAGCATTTCGCTGGAAAACAGCGGGCCGATCACTGTGCCGTTGATCACCAGGTGGGAAACCCTGACCTCGCCTTCGATCCGAGCATGTTCGCTGACTACCAGCGTACTGTGCTGCTCGCTTGAGTTGCTGGTCACATTGCCCTTGATTTCGCCATCAACCCGCAGGCCGCCTTCGAAAGTGACATCGCCCGCAACCTTGGTTCCTGCACCGATCAGGCTGTCGATTCGCCCCGGCGGTTTGCCGGCTTTTTTCAGAAACATGACCCCCCCCTTCTACAGTGAAACACTCTTGGACGCTTTGACCACGCCGCCCTGCAGCAGACGAACTTCCAGGTTTTTGATGCGAGCGCCCTGAGGAATCAGGAAAGTGCCCTGGATATGCCGGAAACGTTTGAAACTGACGTTGTATTGCTGTGAATTTGCTTCAGCCTGGGATGGCAGCAGGATCATAACATTTTTGCCATCTTGCAGCGCGTTGAGGGCCAACTGCAAATTGCCCTTGAATTCGACATCCTTCTTGTTGCCTTGGAGCGCGACCAGCATCCGATAACGGTACGCGTTGCTTGCCCCGCCGCCGGGTTCAACGCGAAGCTGGTTAATGCTGATGCTGCCTTCCTGTCCGTCGGCCAAAGCGAGATTTTCGTAGACCGACATATCTTCCTTGAGCCGGGCATTTTCATCCTCCAGCAACTTGACCTGGCTGGAAAGTTGCAGTTGGGCAGTATGCTCGATTTGCAGCTTGCTTTCGCTGGCGTCGGCCTGGCTGCGCAAATGCACGAGTTCCTTTTCAAGTTGCATTGTTTTGGCGCGCAGGGTATCCAACTCCTCCTCGGTTTCGCTGCGCTCGAACCCGGCAAAGCGCCTTCCGGCATCATATATCCAAGTTGCCAGCGACAAAGTCACCGCGAGAATCAGCAGCATCCCCAGGACGCGCCAATACCAGGGCAGATGCGTCCTGACCGCCACCCGCGGTGCGGAAATGCCGAATCGGTTGCGCCAACGGCGCAGGATCAGGGCAAAACGGGAATTTGCGTAAGTCCCGCGCACTCGTCACACCCAAACATCAGATTCATGTTTTGCACGGCTTGTCCTGCCGCACCCTTAACCAGATTATCGATGACAGACAGAATCACCAGCGTGTCGCCATTCTGCGGCCGGTGGACGGCGATGCGACAGGTATTGGCAGCGCGCACCGAGCGTGTTTCGGGATGGCTGCCGGGAGGGAGCACATCAACAAACGGTTCGCCCTTGAAACGTCGCTCGAACACGGCCTGAAAGTCTTCCTCGCGAGTGATGCGCGCATACAGCGTGGCATGAATGCCGCGCAGCAACGGCGTCAAATGTGGCACAAAAGTCAGGCCAACCAAGTGTCCGGCCATCTCGGACAGTCCCTGCCTGATTTCAGGCAGGTGTCGATGTCCGCCAACGCCATAGGCCTTGAAGTTGTCGGATGCCTCGGCGAACAGCAGATGGGTCTCTGCTTTGCGTCCACCGCCGGTTACGCCTGACTTGGCATCGGCGATGAGATGATTGTGATCGACCAGTCCGGCCTCAACCAGGGGCAGCAAGCCGAGTTGGACTGCTGTCGGGTAACACCCCGGATTGGCGACCAGACGGGCAGCGCGGATTTTCTCGCGATTAACTTCCGGCAGGCCATACACCGCTTGGGCGACCAACGCAGGACACGCATGCGGCATGGCATACCATTTTTCCCAGAGCGCCACGTCGCGGATGCGGAAGTCGGCAGCGAGATCGATCACGCGCACATCGGCCGCCAGCAATTCCGGCGCCTGTTGCATGGCAATGCCATTGGGTGTGGCAAAAAATACCAGGTCGCAATCCTGCAGAGGGGCTTTGGCCGGGTCGACGAACTTCAGCGCCACGTATCCGCGCAGACTCGGAAACATGTCGGCGACCGCCACACCTGCTTCACCGCGCGAAGTGATGGTGAGCAGTTCGACGTCCGGATGCTGCGCCAGCAGACGCAGCAACTCGACGCCTGTGTATCCGGTTCCACCGACAACGCCAACCTTGATCATGTCATCTCCAGATGAGTTGTTCGATTATGGTAAGCCAAACCATGCGGAAGCGGCTAATTTACAGGGTGGTGAAGAAAAAGCCGCCCGGGGGGCGGCTTTTCTGCGATCTTCCGACAAAATATCGGCCGTAGACGACGATCAGCGCTTGGAGAACTGTTTGCGCCGGCGCGCCTTGTGGAAGCCAACCTTTTTACGTTCGACTTCGCGCGCGTCGCGCGTGACGAACCCGGCCTTGGAGAGCGCCGGCTTGAGTGTCGCATCGTACGAGATCAAGGCTCGCGAGATGCCATGGCGGACTGCGCCGGCCTGGCCGGATTCCCCGCCGCCGATCACATTCACCATGATGTCAAAAGTCGCGCTATGTTGGGTCAATTCGAGCGGCTGACGCACCACCATGCGGCCTGTTTCGCGCGAGAAGAATTGATCTACGGGTTTATCGTTGACCATAAACTTGCCCGAGCCATGTTTGATGAATACGCGTGCAATCGCCGTTTTGCGACGACCAGTACCATAGTAATAATTCGCTGCCATGGGGTTTCCTATCAAACAACCAGCGGTTTGGGCTGCTGCGCGGTATGCGGATGTTCCGTACCGACGTAGCACTTCATTTTCTTCAGCATCGCGTATCCCAACGGTCCTTTGGGCAGCATGCCCTTGACCGCCTTTTCCAGGATGCGGCCAGGAAAACGCTTTTGCAACTTGGCGAAATTGGTTTCCCGGATGCCGCCAGGGTATCCGCTGTGGCGGTAATACATTTTGTCTTCGGCTTTGTTGCCCGTAACACGCAGCTTTTCGACATTGACGACAACGATGTAGTCACCTGTATCGACATGCGGGGTGTATTCGGTCTTGTGCTTGCCGCGCAGGCGGCTTGCAATGGTGGTGGCCAGGCGCCCCAGCACCTTGTCCGTCGCGTCGACGACGAACCAGTCGCGCTTGACTTCGTGCGGTTTGGCAGAAAAAGTTTTCATGAATTCCTCGACTTCCCTTGTTTCCCTTGCTCGTCCAGAATGTGACAGGCGCAATTTGGAAACCGCAAATTCTAGGACATTTCTGATCTGCGTGTCAAACCCAAGTGGATTTTCCTGGAAACGCAGCGGTTTGTGCGGCTGAATGTGGTGAATGGGAAGAATGAGCCTTGCGCTTAACGGCGACGCTACAATAATGGGAAAAATCGCATGAGGAAACCCCATGGAATGCAAGGTCAGTTGGTTCAGTGGCATGAGTTTCGTCGCCGAAACCGGAAGCGGCCACCTTCTTGCGATGGATGGCGCGCCGGAAGCCGGTGGCCGGAACCTGGCACCGCGTCCGATGGAAACGGTGCTGGCAGGAACGGGTGGATGCACTGCCTTCGATGTCGTCATGATCCTGCAAAAATCCCGGCAGGATGTCACGGGATGTGAAGTCAGCATGAGCGCGGAACGCGCCGAAACCGACCCGAAGGTATTTACCCGCATTCATATGCATTTCACCCTGAAGGGCAGGGGACTCAAGCCGGATGTCGTGGCGCGCGCGATCGGGCTTTCGGCGGAAAAATACTGTTCGGCCTCTATCATGCTGGCCAAAACTGCCACGATTACCCATGACTGGGAAATCGTGGATGAAACTGCTCACACGTAATACGCAGCCTTCGTCATTACTTTCGAGGTCAAACGCATCGCCAGTTTGACCGGCGCCGGCAGTTCCTGCGCGCCCAGGCGAACGGCGGTGTCGGCATGACTTTTTTCGTCGATTCGCATCTGCTCGAGTATTTCCCAGGAACGACGGTCCTCATGGGGCAGGCGCGTTTTGTGGTCTTCGAGGTGCGCCTCGACTTGTTTTTCGGTTTCGGCGAGAAAGCCCAGATTCCAGGCGTCGCCAAATTTGCCGGCGATCACGCCCATGGCGAGCGCGCCTCCGTACCAGAGCGGATTGAGGAAACTCTTGCGTCCTCCCAGTTCGGCGATGCGGCTTTCGGTCCAGGCCAGGTGCTCCGTTTCTTCCTGCGCTGCTTGCCGCAGTGCCTGTTTGATCGAAGCGTCGCGCGAGGTCAGCGCTTGGCCCTGATACAAGGCTTGAGCGCAGATTTCACCGCAATGATTGACACGCATCATGGCAGCAGTGTGTCTGCGTTGTACATCGTCCATGTCGGCCTCGGGCAAGTCTGTGCCGGGAATCGGCCGGAGCGTGGATGCGGGTGCGAAGACGGTGCGCAAGGCCTGGTCGAATTCTCTGATGATTCGATCAATCATGGCTTCTCGTATTTTTGAACATCGTGGTGCCTGCCGCGGCGCAGGGCGTCGACCCCTTCCTCCGCCGAATTTAGCGTGCGACTCCCCGGACAGAAAAAATTACGCGAAAGCGCCGCATGCTGGCTATTCAGGATTTTGTTCTCTATGTCGCGCCATTCGCTGACACGCGCCCTTGACCAGGTTTCGTCACTGCGTCCCGTAGCATAGAGCCGGACTTGCCGGGGGTCACAGCGAATGCTTTCGTAACTGATATTGGTCGAACCGCCGGAAGTCTTGATCACCATCGTGTAAAGCACGACGCCCTCCTTGTCCACTCTTAGGGACAAGGGATCGATGAAGAAATGATTCGTGGTCATCTCGCCCGCGTAAAATTCAATCAGGTTTTCCTGCTTGGGAAAGGCGGGCAAGAGCGGTTCCTTCTCGGCAGATTTCTGCTGCAGAGGCGCATCCTCGGCGGACTTGTTGTGAGGCGAGCCGCACCCGGCGAGGAGGAGAAGGAGCAGGCAGAACAACCAGGCTGGCTGATTCATATCAATTTTCGACCACGGCAGAACTGCCCCATCCCGGTTTCATCCGGGCGGAATGAAGGAACAGATGCCGGGCCAGTTCTGTCAGCGCCTGTTGATACACGCCGCGCTTGAAGCCGATCACCGCATCCAGTGGAACCCAATATTCGCTCCAGCGCCAAGCGTCAAATTCGGGATGATCGCTGGCGCGCAGACTGACGTCGCAGTCGCGACCAGTCAGGCGCAGCAAAAACCAGATCTGCTTTTGACCCCGGTACGTATTGCGCCATTCCCGCCGAACCCAGTGACGGGGCACATCGTAGCGCAACCAGTCGCGGGTACGCCCGAGAATCTCGACATGTTCGGGCAACAGGCCTATTTCTTCGTGCAATTCGCGATACATCGCCTGTTCAGGCGTTTCGCCCTTGTCAATTCCACCTTGCGGGAATTGCCAGGAATGCTCGCGAATGCGTTTACCCCAGAAGACTTCATTACGGCCATTCACCAAAATTATGCCGACGTTCGGGCGATAGCCTTCACGGTCCAGCATTTCAATACCCACAATTCTTAAATATCGTTGCCCTCATTTTTTCATATTTCCGGATGGAATAGAAGGCCTCGGAACTAAGTAATCTCGGCCACATTGCCCCAAGCTGCCGGCATCGGGCATCTGCGGCAGGCACGCGGTAGAATTCTCACTTCAAAAGTCTTCGTGTCCCCGGATTCCCCCATGCGTGCCAGCCAATTTTTTATCGCCACTCTCAAAGAAGCCCCGTCCGACGCCGAGATCGTCAGCCATCAACTCATGCTGCGTGCCGGTCTGATACGGCGCCTGGCAGCCGGGATCTATACCTGGATGCCGCTGGGGCTGCGTGTCCTGCGCAAAGTCGAGGCTATTGTGCGCGAGGAAATGAATCGCGCCGGCGCCATCGAATTGTTCATGCCTGCGGTTCAGCCGGCGGAGTTGTGGCAGGAGTCTGGGCGCTGGGAAAAATATGGCCCCGAGCTGTTGCGCTTCAAGGACCGCCATCAGCGCGAATTTGTCGTCGGCCCTACCCACGAGGAGGTCATTACCGACATCGTGCGTCGCGACATCAAGAGCGCACGCCAGCTGCCGCGCCATTTCTACCAGATACAGACCAAGTTTCGCGATGAAATCCGTCCGCGCTTCGGCGTCATGCGCGGCCGCGAGTTTCTCATGAAGGACGGCTACTCTTTCCACGTCAACTTCGAGGACCTGCAACGCGAATATCAGAACATGTACGCCACCTATACCCGCATCTTCACCCGATTGGGACTCATATTCCGAGCGGTTGCGGCGGATACCGGATCGATCGGTGGCACCGGTTCGCACGAATTCCATGTACTGGCAGATTCGGGCGAAGATGCCATTGCCTTCTGCCCGGATTCGGACTATGCGGCTAACGTGGAACTGGCCGAGGCGCTGGTGCCTTCGGCGGTTCGGGCTGCCCCCGGACTTCCGCTGGAGAAAGTGGCTACACCCGGCATGACACGTTGTGAAGACGTGGTCGAATTCCTCAAGCTGTCCCTTGCCCAGAGCGTCAAGGCGATTGCGGTGGTGCGCGTGCAGGACGGAAAACCCCGGTTCGTGCTGTTGCTGGTGCGCGGCGACCATGCCTTGAACGAAATCAAGGCGCAGAAAGTGATCGGCGAATTTCGCTTTGCCCAGGAGCAGGAAATCGTCCAGGCCCTGCGCTGCAAGCCGGGCTACATCGGTCCGGCGCTGCTGCACAGTCCCGAAGTGACGGTGATTGCAGATCGTTCTGTGGCAGCGATGAGCAACTTTGTCTGCGGCGCGAACGAGGAAGGTTACCACCTCACTCATGTCAACTGGGGGCGTGATCTGCCGGAGCCACAGCAGGTTGCCGACATCCGCAATGCAGTCGAGGGCGATGCTTCGCCTGATGGCAAGGGAAAGCTCGAGTTGTGCCGCGGCATCGAAGTCGGCCATATTTTCCAGTTGCGCACCAAATATGCCGAGGCCCTCAAATGCAGTTTCATTGACGAATCAGGCAAGTCACAGATCATGGAAATGGGTTGTTACGGCATCGGCATCACCCGCATCGTCGGCGCCGCCATCGAGCAATGCCATGATGCGCGCGGCATCATTTTTCCGGCCACGATTGCGCCCTTCTCGGCGGTCATTGTTCCGATGAGCTATGCCAAATCCGAGGCGGTGCGCAACGCGGCGGATTCGCTCTACGCCAGGCTTGCGGCGGCGGGTGTCGATGTCATTCTCGATGATCGCGACGAGCGCCCCGGCGTGATGTTTGCCGATTGGGAACTGGCGGGCATCCCGCACCGTTTCGTGGTTGGCGAGCGCGGCCTGAAAGAGGGCAAGATCGAATACAAGGGCCGCAACGATGCCGAAGCCAGCATGTTGCAGGCGAACGAACTGGACAGTTTCATTCGCGAACGCCTATGCAATTGATGCAGCGTTGCCGCAAGGCGCCAGGGCTGCTGGTGTTGGTCGGCTTGGTTCTGTCCCTTACCAACCCCGCGTTTGCCGGCAACCAGCACTACGAACCGCTTGCCGCCAGTGTCCAGGCGGCACTGCAGGCGGCGGTATCCGATCGTGCCTCGCCTGATCCGGAGTTTCCCAGCATCATGGAAAAGATCGACTGGCTCACGGAGATGTCGCGCCGACTGGAGAAGCGCATGCCTGACCGTTCCGCGCGTATCGAATTCCTCAAGACCGTGTATTACGAAGCCAAGCGCGCAGGACTCGACCCGCAACTGGTACTTGGCCTGATCCAGGTCGAGAGCGCATTCAAGAAATACGCGGTGTCGCAGGCCGGCGCACGCGGCTATATGCAGGTGATGCCGTTCTGGGTCAAGCTGATCGGGCAAAAGGACAACAACCTGTTTCACCTGCGCATCAATTTGCGCTATGGCTGCACCATCCTGCGGCATTACCTGGATATCGAGAAAGGCGATCTCTACCGGGCGCTGGGGCGCTACAACGGCAGCCTGGGCCAGGCGGAGTATCCCAATCAGGTCAGGACCGCGTGGGAGAAGCAGTGGAGTTGGGTTCAGCAACCCACCTTGCTCGGCCAGCACTAATCCCAACTTCAACGCCGGGGCGGCACCCATCGCCGGCTTGAACTTCGTTGCCGGCGTCCGCAACGACTCGATCGGATCAGCGAATCGCGACCGGGTTGATCATCGACTGCACCGAGCCTTGGTACTTGTTCTGACCGAGCACGAACATGAATTCGTAAGCCTTGTCTTTCGCCAGTTCTGCGGTGTTGATGTTCTCGAGGATGTAGGTTCCGCTCATCGGCAGGAGAATCTGGTGGACCTCAAATACGCCTGCGTCCTTTTCAAACGGGATTGCCTCGACCGCCCAGGTGTCAGCGCCCACGGCAACAATGCCCTTGGAGACCAGATAGCGTGCACCCTCTCGACCCAGCCCCGGTTCCACCGATGCGTACCGTTTCGGTTCCTTGTCGATCAGGCTGAGCCAGCCCGTGTGGAAGATCACGACATCGCCCTGCTTGATGGCCACGCCCTGCCGTTTCGCGGCACCCTCGATCTCGGCCGGGTTGAAGGCCGTTCCCTCCATGACCACCTCGACGCCAAAGTAGGCCGCCATGTCGAGCAGGACACCACGGGCCACCAGCGGCGGGATCTTGTCGGCGCCCAGTTTCTTCAGGCCGCTGATGCTTGCGAATTCGCCCCATTTGAGCCCGTTGTAGTAGCGATCGCCCACGCCAATATGTCCCAGCCCGTCAATCTGGGTTCCGATTCCCATCCAGCAGTTCAAGATGTCATCGTTGAAGGTGGTGTGAGTCGGACCAAGGCCTTCCGCCGATCCGGTCTGGCCGGGTTGCACGATGTAAAGGCTACAGCTGCGCGGCGGATAGGCTGGCGTGGTTGGGCTGACGGTGATGCCCAGGGAATAGACTTTTCCCGTTTTGACCAGTCGCGCCGCCTGCAGGGCGGTCTCGCTGGTCATGTAATTCGCCGTGCCGAGTTCATCGGCCGGTCCCCACTTGCTGGGGTACCAGGTGGTCTGGGCAGAAGCCGATAGGCTCAATGCCAGGGTGCATACGCCAAGCAAGCCTGTCCTTAACTGTTCCATGCCTTGTTCCTCCGCTGAGTGACGCTGATCGATATTTTAAGTCCGTGGTTCTTCAATGAACATGCGCATCAGGCGGGGGCAGGATGCGCGGCTCCCGGTTGAGCGCGTCGATTTCGCCAAGCAGGAAGGCGCTGTCCTGCCAGTGGCCGGAATTCTGCGCATCATCCAGCGGCAGCCAGCGTGCCCGCAGGTAACCAAAGCGATCGAGCAGAAATTCCATATGCGACGGCGCTTCCCCCAGAACGGTCCGGCCGGGATTGCTCAAAGTGCGCCTGAACAGGAGGTAGGCATTGGCCACCTCCTGCGCCCCATCTTGCACAAGCACAAACGGCAAGCCCGGGGGCAGTGCCACGGCTGTGCCTGGCAGCAGGATTGCGATCACTTCGACGTCACGTTTGA
>Ga0172380_10007102_pt1 | contig 12727 bp, 11 predicted proteins | sample Leawe162metaG_FD_119747 | JGI IMG/M metagenome (GOLD analysis project Ga0172380, IMG submission 119747) | Leachate microbial communities from a municipal landfill in Southern Ontario, Canada - Leachate well 162 metaG | ecosystem: Engineered > Solid waste > Landfill > Unclassified | place...
CAAAGTAGCGATCTTGATCACTCCAATCCGCATAGCGAGTCTCGGCCTTTAATAGTAGTATTTTGACATACGTGTCGTGAGATTGCAAGGCTTTGGGGGTATCTTCCACCAGTTTACCGGCGTGCTTTTGCAAGTAGCCTGCGACAGCTCGGCGTTCTTCTCCGTCAAAGATCGTCACATCGATGGTCGTAAATAATTCCTGCGAGGGGACATCGATCAGCGCCACCGACAGCAGATTGTCTTGGTAGCTGGCTGTATCGCGAGCAATTTCATTCTGGCGCTGGCTAATTTTAAGCGTACGAGTGGGAGTGTCTGACGTCGTACCGCTTGCCTGCTTTTGCTTGATAGCTTCGATCGACGTATCGGTCATCTTGGCAATTTGCGCCTGATAGTGCTCTTGTTCCACCACGTCACTGAGATTTTGCACAACCGCCAAGGCGGCTGAGGTAAAGGCCCGCTTGCCAGCTGCAGATTTTAGATCTTCGCGCTGAGAGTATTGACCGAGCACCCAGTCCACGACGGGTTCAGCTTGGTCAATCGCTTTTTGCCACAAAGCCGGGTCTTGTTTGACCAGCTCATCCGGGTCTTTAACACCCGCGGGCAACGATATGATGGTCAGCGCTACCCCGACATGCTCGGCGATTGGGATAGCTCGCTCGGTAGCAGCGAGGCCGGCTTTATCACCGTCAAAGGCCAGGCGCACACTGGGGCTCAGGCGTGAAAGCGCTTTGAGGTGCGGCTCGGTTAGCGCTGTACCGGCCGTGGCGACCACCTGTTTGACACCCGCTTGGTGCGAGGCCACGACATCGAGGTTACCCTCGACAATCACACTGTGATCGGCTTTTCGAATGGCTTCTTTGGCCTGGCTGAGGCCAAAGACGTGGCGGCTTTTATCATAAATCAAGGTCTGAGGCGTGTTCAGGTACTTTGGTGCTTTCGGATCGTCGCTCATAATCCGGCCTGTAAAGCCGATCACCCGTCCCGAGCCATCCATCAGCGGAATGACAATGCGACCGCGGAACAGATCACCGCCATACTGATTGGTCAGGCCGGCTTCCCGCAGTTCTTTAGAGCTAAAACCTTTTTTGGTCAGAAACTGCACTAAAGCGTCACTCGATTCGGGTGCGTAGCCAATGCGAAATTCGGTCACGGTCGATTTATCAAATTTACGTGCGCCGAAGACATAGTCGACAGCGTGCTTGTTGCGCACTAGGCTTTGTTGGAAATACTGGGTGGCCAGCTCGTGGGCCTCATAAAAACGCTTCTTTTTGTGGGCTATTTCCCCACTTTGCTTGGTGTCGTACTGCGATAAGTCGACGCCAGCTTTACGGGCAAGTTGCTCGAGCGCCTCACGAAAGTCGACACCCTCCACTTCCATGACGAAACTAAAGACATCACCACCTTTGCCCGAAGAAAAATCGTGCCAAATGTGCTTTTCGGGACTCACCACAAAACTTGGACTTTTTTCACTCGTGAAAGGGCTCAAGCCCTTGAAATTGCGGCCGGCTCGCTTGAGTTGCACATACTCAGAAATAACATCCTCGATGTTGAGTCGCGAGCGTACTTCCTCTTTAGCATCCTGCATGCCTTGATTATACCACTCTTTACCTCTGTTATCACTTGTGCTTAAATAGAGACACTATGCAGCCACAACAACCACCCCAACTCTCGCCCACTCCTTTGCCGAGTAACTACCTCGACCAGATTGCGCCAGCCCAAAAGGTGCCGGTTATGAATAGTAAGCTCGTGCTCGGGCTGATCGGTGGCGGTATTATCCTCCTCATCGTACTCGTCATTCTTATCATTTCTTCAAGTGGTGGTTCCTCGGCTACGTCTCTCGAGCGCCTGAGCTTACGGCTCGAAACACTGCAAAAAGTGAGCACCACGGCACAGAAAAATATAAAAAGCTCAAACTTGCGTACGATTAATAGCAACCTGAGGACCAGTCTCATTAATGCCAACCGTGATATCGCGACTCCTCTGGCAGCCGCCAACATCACCACCAAAAAAATCGATAAAACTATCATTGCTGAGGAAAACGGTGAGAAATTGACCGCCGCTCTCGAGGATGGTCGCTTGAATGCCACCTTTGATCGTACCTACGCCAAAGAGATGTCGTACCAACTTGATCGCACCGTCGCACTTATGAATAGCCTCTTTAAAACCACGAATAGTAAGTCGCTCAAGACTTTTTTAAGTGGTTCAACGAAAGATTTTGAATCACTACAGAAGCAATTTGCCGACTATACGTCAGCGAACAGTTAGGCGTTCCCAGATACCAGATTATAGCTCAGGCGTGCCAGATCTTGTATCTCATCATCGGGCACTTGGCCGGTGCAGATAATCGTATTCCAGTGTTTTTTATTCAGATGATAGCCAGGTACCACCGTCTCGTATTTATCTCGCAGGGTCTGGGCCAGCAGTGGGTCGCACTTCAGACTGACGCGCAGCGGCTTACTGTTATTCGCAATCAGGGCAAACAGTTTACCCTCGCCCGACTCTTTGTCGCCTACCTTGTAGACACTGGTCTCTTCGCCAAATGGAAAATCGAGCCAGGTGTTCGGAAATGCAAGCAAGAAATCTTCGAGTTCCTTATGGGTCATGCTTTCACTTTCCCCAAGTAATACTTTAGCTCCATGATCGAACCGCGAATGTCTTCCAGCGCCCGGTGTTCCTCGGCTTTGGAAAACTTCTTCTTGTATTTGCCTTCAAAGACGACCTTCCAGGCAGTGACATCAAGCATGCGGTAATGGAGCTTAGCATTGAGTCGTGTCCATTCGTTTTCAATAAACTTGCGGTCTTGGTGAATGGAGTTGCCAGCGAGGAGCACAGGCTTTTCGTCGTCGAAGTGCTCAGCGATAAATGCCAACAACTCGTTTTCGACGATACGACCATTCTTACCCTGCTCATTCTGATTCATAAGGCCGTCGCGCGATTCTGGAAATTTGTCCCAAAACGCCCCGACCATCTGCTTTTTCATGAGGTTCGGGCCAACCTTCTTAACCGCCGTATACGTAGCGATTTCTTTGAAATCCCAGTCTGTCGCAATAACGGCAACTTCAAGAATTCGATCATTCACCGGGTCAAGACCTGTCATTTCCAGGTCCATCCATAAAATTTTTGCTTTTTTCATATATTAGTTATTATACGCTACCTGTATTTTGTTCTTCAAAGTAATGAATGAGTTCCAGTGCAGTCATCCTTTTAGTATCGTCATTTTTGTTTGTGTAGCTAAAGAGTACTTCTCGTCCATCTTCGAGATACAATCCTCCCTTGGGCAACTCCTTAATGTCTTGCATATTAAAGCCGTTTACGACTGGTCTTCCTTTGGTCCAATAAATCGGATATGTTATTCCTGCTCCGATTTCAATATAGTCTGGCGAATTATCTATAATCTTTTTCTCATGCTCTTCGGTAATCCATGTACGAATGCTAATGTCATCCCTCACTACCATGGCACGAAGGTTGTTGTCGAGCGCATAAATACTGTCTGTCTCTCCTGTGATTGCATCTGCAATCTTTTCACGGAGCCATTCATCAGTTAACAAGCCGGCTGGAAACACCGTATCATGAACCCGGTCGGAAACACGTCTTGCAAGGTATTCGAGCCTACGTTTTGTCTCAATGAGTTCACTGATTGTTTGAGTAGGTTTTTCAAAAATTCCGTTTGTTAAGACCTGCATAGTCTCTTCGGTGTGCACAAGCTGTGTTTTTGTTGGTTCACTTCTCATTTGTGCATCACCAAAATATAGGCCGTCTGTTCGCATCAATTTACCATTGACTAGTCGGACACCCGGCTCTGGCTTACGAACCAGCAAATGCGCTACGTGCTTTCCTAGCTTTTCTAGAGAAGTTGGCATCACCATCTCCACCACATTATGGATATCAAGATTACCTTTACTCATCTTTTCAAATCTTCGCGGTAGTCCGATCAAATAGTCTGGACCGCTTGCTGGCAGTATACTCCGATCTGAAATGTATCGCTCACTACCCATATCTCGTGTTACTTCCTCGTACCACGACAGGATACCTTGCCTTCCGCGCTGTCTCTCGTCGCGCTTTTTAGCATGTGCATAGTCGAAGAGGCCTGCGGTAAGATAGTCCTGCAGCGCCTCTATATCGTCCTCAGTAGGTGGCCTAATTTTATCACTCTTTGGGTCAAGCCCGAGTCGTTCGCATATCTTGTAGTATGTGCGATGAGCACGATATGTATTTTTGGGATCGTAACCCCGCTGGGCGAGTGCTCCTTCGTTCACGTATGTATAGTTTCCACTGAACTCTGTGGTTGTTCGTGTCATGCCTACATCAGCACTAAATAATATTGGTTCTTCTGAGGTATGGTAGTGCTTTCTGGTCGCACGGAACAAGTCTAGTTGTACGATATAGTCATCATGCGCGTGGGCTTGAATATCCTTACGCCATTGCTCACTCGCCCCTTTTTCAAAGTATTGAAGACCCCCAGCCTCGATTGCGCCAACAATTGCTATAAGTTGTCTAAGTTGATCGAGAGGTGCATTAGCTTGTACGGCACCGATTACACAGCGTGCCAATTCTGGCCTCAGCGGCAGTTGGTTCATCGCTTCACCAAGTTCTGTAATTTGGTTGTACTCATTAATAGCCTGCAAGCGCCACAATACTTCGTAAGCGTCAAGAATACGTCGACGATCTACCTTGTGAATCAAATAATCATTTACATCAAAGAAGCTGACACCTAGCGAGGTGGCAAGCAGCGTGTTCCGAGATAAATTGGTGCTATATATCTGAGCTGGTGCCTGTTTATCTCGTGCATCTAACGACTTAAACCCGAACCGTGGATCGGCAGCCTTAGCAATCACGGCAAGACCCCCGCCCACATCGCGACCCGCCCTGCCACCTTCCTGTATGAGTTCGTCTTGCGCGCAATATTCCTTAAAGAGACCTTCAGTTCCGTCTTCATCGAGGTTTGGTCGACGAATCGTACCATCCATAATTGCAAGTGTGAGACCTGGGATTGTTATACCCGATTGAGCCGCAGATGTCGCTACAATCACGAGCTTCTCTTCTTCCCGAAGCTCGGCGTGTGTAGCTTTCAAGATTTCTGAACGGGGAAGCTTAGCGTGCAGTGGCAATATTCGAACATTTTTACTCCCACAAGCTTTGTCTAACGCTTCAATCGTTTCGCGTATCTCTGCCTTACCGGCCGTAAATATAATTGATCGTTGGTGATCAGCAGCATACTTTAAATACACTTCTACAGGGGTGAGGTCTGGCTCCTCAACTGTCTCAAGCTCATGCGGCCGTCCCTCGACGTAGATATGCGGGATGTCACCTTTCACCAGAGGACCATACGACGTATCGACAGTTTTACTGTCCATGGTCGCGCTGACAAGAGCCAATCGCCATTTCGGATTATCACCCAGACTTTGCGCCGCAACGGCTACTCCCATTTCTGTTTCAAAATCTTTTTCATGAATTTCATCACCCACTAACAGAACTGGCTCATCCGTATACTCATCGAGTAAGGATTTCATACGCATAAATGTTCCTGGTGTCATGACTTGAATGGGCGCCTCGGGATTTTCACGACGCTCTGAGTGATGAACACCAACCAAGTCAGCGCCTTCCTCCCCAAGCTGACCCTTCAGCTCCCATTGCAACCGATCACCGAGATTATTCGCGATTAAGATTCGCGGAACAAGATGGACAATCTTCTTGTAACCCATTTCAAGAGCATACTGACTAAGCTGAGTGCTCTTACCGGAGCCAGTCGCCCCTTCAATAGCAACAATTTGACTATTACGAAGTGCGGCTACTATCTCTGGCTTCTTTCCATAGACATTTAGCTCACGGTCCCCAAGATTACCATAGGGATTTTGTTCAGGTTTTGGGAGGCCGGCACGCTGCGCAAGCATACGGTTAAGGACACGACTTCGTTCTCCGTATCGATTTTCCCAACCAGGACGTCCAGGAAATACACCAATCTGCTCAGCCGGAAGTTTTCGGCCCATATTATCCCTCTACGCCACCCGTTAAAAGATTCTAGCTATAGAATACCAGTTAATGGACCGCCACACATGCACTTCACAGGATTTCACAACAGTTTCTACTTTTTGTGAAATCGTAGACTTAACGAATTAATACAATACCGCTGATCGGTCGGCACACCCAGTCCTTCACCTTCAAACACATGGCCAAGGTGGCCGCCACAGGTTGCGCAGGTGACTTCGGTGCGGCTCATGCCGAGTGAATCATCCTTGTGGAATTCCACTGCGCCAGGTTTGGCGTCATAAAAGCTCGGCCAACCGCAGTGGGCGTCGAATTTTGTCGTGCTATCAAACAGGACTGTGCCGCAAGCCGCACACGAATACGTACCTGGGTCGAATGTTGAGTCATACTCACCACTAAAGGGCGCCTCGGTCCCCTTTTCGCGTAGCACGTGGTACTGCTCGTTGGTAAGTTCTTTTTTCCAGGCTTCATCTGACTTTTCAATCTTGGGCATGAAGCTATTCCTTCTTTTTATCGAGGCGATCAAGCTTCAGGACGTGAATTACCCAATAAATCACAAGTGCAGTCGCGAGTAGCGCAATGGCTGATGAAACAAAAGCACCCCACTTAAAGTCGGCCGTACGGCCAAAAAGCTCGGTGTGCCAGGTAGCGGTCTCAAGGCCATCGCGGGATCCCACGATAAACTGAACCAGCGGCGTAATAAAGCCCTCGACTAGCTTGCGGACAGTGTCGCCGGCTGCAGTTCCAATAGCAAGCCCGATCGCAAGGCCCACCACACCTTGAGTACGAATGAATTCTACAAAGCCGCTAGCGTGCTTGGTGCTACTGCCCCGTAGCTGCGCTGCGCGTTCTTTAGCTTTTTCTTTTGCTAGTGCTGTAGTTTTGGCCATAAAAAATCTCCCTTATCTAAGGAAGATTATACCATTTTCTCATGAGTAAGTTGTTGCCCCGAGGGGCGACCAGAGGTGGGATCGCCACTTGGCCGCCCCTCAGTGAGGGAGAAGTTCACGCCTGGATGTAGGCGTTACTATTCTGGAGATTGAACGCACGGAGCTCTCGATGGTGTCGCATCGATTCCAATAGTGCGAACAAGCGAGAGGTGCACATGCCGGCCGCGCCGATCAGCTCTTTCAAGCCATCAAGCGAGCCAGCTTCAAGGCGACCAGCCGCACTCTTCCGTAGAGCACGTCGGATGTTCTTCTCAACTTTGTTGGCATTTGCCACCTTCTCCTCCTGGTAGGTACTCGGAAAACCAGACCGTGGTCCAGCCTTCCGTGTGAGGACGTTTCATACCGAAGCAACAAAATCGCCGAGGTGATTGATTCCCTCGGCGTTTTAGAATTTTCGGTTGAAACTAAACTACGTCGCCGAGGGCACGTCAAACAGAATGTCGCGAATGAGATTCTGGTTGTGTGTAATCGTCTTCATAGCCTAGAGTCATTTTACTCTAGTGGTCACACGAGCGCAAGCACTACATCTGCGTCGGTACTTCAATCCCCAGCAAGCTAAGGCCATGAGTGAACACATGGCTGACACGACCAAGGAGGCTGAGGCGGGCGGCCTTCTCGCCTTCATTTGCATCGCTAACACGCGTAGTCTCGTAGTAGCGGTTAAGTTCACGTGCTAGTTCGTATAAATAGGAGGCTACCTTGTGTGGTTCCAGATCACGCGCGGCCAAACGCACTACGTCTGGATACTCGAGTAGCTTCGCGATGACTGCTTTTTCCGGTTCATAATCGTATGTTTCTGCTGACACACCACCACCTTCATTATCGCGTAAAATCTTATTCACCCGTACCGCAGCATACTGCACATACGGTCCGCTGAAACCAGTCAGCGCAAAGATCGAGTTCCAGTCAAACAGAATGTTAGTCCGCCTGTCGGCGACAAAGTCGGTGAATTTAATTGCCCCAAGGGCTATCTTTTGAATATCTTCCTCGGAAACATCGCGGTCCGCTACCATCTCACGCGCCTTAGCTTCAGCCGCATCAAGTAGCTCCTCCATCAGCACGACACCTTTACGACTACTCATCTTTTCACGAGTACCATCCTCGTTCTTTTGGTCAATCGTCCCAAACCACAGATGAATAAGTTCGGTCTCAATACCAAGTTTCTTAGCCATGGCGAACAACTGGGTGAAATAAAATTGTTGTTCAGCACCCACTGCATACACCACACGATCCGGCTGCCAGTTATCCTCACGGTACAGAATTGTCGCAAGGTCAGTCGTCGCATAGAGAGCCGCTCCATTGCTCTTTTGAACGAGCAGCGGCACGTCAAAGCCAAATTCATCAAGCGGCACAATCACCGATCCGTCCTCATTCTGAACAGCAACTTTCTTTGCCAGTAGCTCCTGGACTGCTTCTTTTCCTTTCGGAGCAAAGAAAGCTTCTCCCAGTTCATAGTCGGTACTAATTTTGAGTCGACTCATGACTGTGTGAATATGTTCAAGGCTGATTTGGTTAAAGCGTTCGCTATAGCGCTGAGCTTCGGCGTCGCCTTGTTCAAGTTTCAGGAGCCATTGTTGCACTTCATCCGCTAGGGTCGTCTCGCCGCGCTCTTTTTCGTCCTTCAGTGCTTTCTTAGTCTCGATATACACTCGACCAAGCTCATACACACCGTCTTTTGCGAGCGCCTCTTCGCTACTAAATTTCAAAAACCCAACCACCCACACGCCAAATGGTGCCCCGTAGTCACCGAGGTGGTTATCGGTAATCACCTTCCAGCCGTTAGCTTCCATGAGCTGTTTCACAGCCCACCCCTGGTTGCCGGGGCGCAGGTGTCCCACGCTATAGGGCTTAGCCATATTGGGGCTCGGATACTCTACGACGACTGTCTTTCCGGACCCGTCCGTATTCTCGCCGTAGGTTGCGCTCCATTTCTCTTCCAAACTATCAGCCAGCTTTTTCGCGGCGACCCGTAGATTAATAAATCCCGGCCCGGCAATTGTCACTTCGCTAAATTCACCGCTCTCGCGCAGTTTCGCGGCAAGTTCTTCGGCAATGTCGCGCGGATTTCTCCCGAGTGGTTTCGCCAGCTGCATAGCGACGTTGGTCGCATAGTCACCAAACTGAGGGTCTGGTCGAGTGAGTTTTATATCGGCATCCACGCCAAAAAGCGCAGATACGGTAGAGTGTAGTAATTGTTCCATCAGATCTATTATAGTACAACGAAGTGAGAGTATATAAAAGCTCGCTTATATATGCCGAGCGAGGCAGTACTATATACGTACGCTGTACGTATGTAACAGAGGGAATTTAGTACTGAGCGTCTTCTTCAGCAGTGGCGAGATCCATCGGTCCACCAGCTACGGTGCGAATACCCTTTACTGTTTGTAAGAGGTAGTTCAGCACGCTCATATCGTCGTGATTGGCGCCGACAAATTCTTCGAGTTCGTATGTTTCTTCTGCCATATTTTCTGTGTTTACTTTCTTTAGGCACATATTAGCATAAACGGCATAAAATAGCAATCTCGTCCCTGTGGTAAAATGGGACTATGCGAAAAACCAGAAGCGGTTTCACCATCGTTGAACTTTTAATCGTCATTGTAGTCATCGCAATTTTAGCGGCGATTACGGTCGCGGCCTACAATGGCATTCAACAGCGAGCACGGCAGTCTAAAATACAAAGTGACTTGGCTACCATTCAAAAGGCAATTATGACAGGGAGAGTTAATAAAGATGGCTATACGCAGACCTTTGCCCCTAATGGTTACGTTGCAGGTACCTGCGTGTCGAAGCCGGCAGGTACAGACTTGGCCGCTCTACCCCAAAGCGATGCTTGCTGGACAAGTTACAACACCTTTCTGAATCAAGTTGAAGTCGCAAGCGGTATTAAGATTACAGGTACCACTGATCCATGGGGACGTCCCTATTTCATTGATTCGAATGAAGGCGAGCCAAATTACAACGCGGGGTGCGCAAAAGATATAATTGGCGCATTTGCATATCCCTTCAATGGCGGCAGCCAAACAAACACTATATCTATCCCCTTGTACCAGACAACGTGCCCCTAAGACCCGCGCCTCTTAGCAAAGGGTAGTTATGGTAGAATTTATATATGCATAACCGTCATGGCTTCACTATCGTTGAACTACTCATCGTCATAGTAGTGATTGGTGTCCTAGCCGCGATAACAATTGTGGCATATAACGGCATGCAAGACAGAGTAAAAAATACAAAGACTTTAGCCGCGGCAAACGCGTGGATTAAGGTAATAAAGCAATACAATGCCGTAAATGGAACATTGCCCAGTGAGTATTCTTGCCTTGGCGGTCCAACTACCTATCCTGATAATGGTCAATGCTGGGATGGTTCAACGTGGACAGTGAGAGCTGCTTTTTTAAATCAAGTTCAGCCATACATTGGGCCTAACTACCCAGAACCCGATTTGACAGATCTTCATAACGGTGGCGTCGGGTCACCTAAGCGAGGAGTGCTATACATCGCCAGCACAAAGGAAATATACGTCATGCTCATCGGTACAGGCGCCTGCCCAGACGTTGGAATTGGAGCGGCTGCGCGGGCAGTTTATGGTAGCGGCATACGCTGCGCCTATACCTTTAACTAGAACTATCGTTCAAGGAAAGCCTCACTCTGACACCGAATACACTACTTTTTCATTATGGATTGTACCGTCTACTGAACAGCGGATGTGCCTTAAACAGCCCGCTCTTGCATTCTGGGCGAGCCAGAGCAGCCTCAAAGTATGGGCGGTTTCAGTTTCGATAAACTCGACGGGTTTCCATCTAATTGTGTGGGGCGCGACGTTGCGGACTAACAGCTTGCGCTTTACCCCCTGCCCACTCTATAATGAGCCCATGCATAAAACCAGAAGCGGTTTCACTATCGTTGAACTTTTGATTGTTATTGTGGTTATCGGGATTTTGGCAGCAATTATGATTGTAGCGTATAACGGTATCCAGAATAGGGCAAATGAATCAGTCGTTCAAAGCGACCTCGCTGCATTTCATAAAAAGGTATCACTCTATAATTCTGAGTTTGGTAACTATCCTAAGGATACCTCAGAACTAGCAACAATTCGCAGCGGCTTCACAAAGTCCGCCTACTACACCGCTAACGAAGGTAATGTCACGTACTGTGCATCGACTAATGGAGCAGCCTATTTATTGATTGCAAGGGGTACAAATGGGAAAAGATATTATATCGGATCTAACGATAAATTGCAGGAATATACAGGTGCATATGGAACGCCCTCGGCAATGTGCAGTTCTGTTGGGTTAGCTTATGCATACGGAGCGTGGGGGTACGAGCTGCCTGGCTGGGGATCGCCAGGCTGGAAAGTCTGGACTAGCGCCTCATAATCATTCACTCTTGTATTATCGAGTTTGCGTAGTTGTTGCTTTCACTAATCCGCTAAATAACGGATGAGCGGCAAACGGCCGACTCTTGAACTCTGGGTGGGCTTGGGTGGCGACAAAGTATGGGTGGTCTGCCGCTTCGATAAACTCGACGAGCTTTCCGTCGGGCGAGGTGCCAGTAATAGTGAGCCCACCTTGTTCAATTTCGTTAATAAACTTTTGGTTCACCTCGTAGCGGTGACGGTGTCGTTCCACAATTTGGGTATCGCCGTAGAGTTCAGCCACTTTGGAACCTGCGGTTAGGACCGCTGGGTAATCACCAAGCCGTAGCGTGCCGCCGGTCGATTCTTTGCCCTGCTGGCCTTCCATGATGTACACTACATCGTGCTTGGTCTTTGGGTTAAATTCGGTGCTATTGGCGTCTTTGAGACCAGCTCTTCGAGCCGCGGCAATCACCGCTACCTGCAGGCCGAGACAGAGGCCGAGATATGGCTTTTTGTGCTCCAGCGCGTAGGTCGCGGCGGCAATTTTGCCTTCCACGCCGCGCTCGCCGAAGCCACCAGGGACTACGAGGCCATCAACCGACGCAAAATCATCGTGCGTGGCGGTCTCGGCGTTGATCCATTTAATCTTTAGGCCAACTTCTTCGTTCCAGGCCGCCGCTTTGAGAGCTTCGAGCACCGAAATATAGGTGTCTTCATTGTCGATATACTTCGCGACCAGGCCAATAGAAACCGTCTTTTTCGGTGTCGCGCTCTGGTGGGCAATCACCGTCTCCCACTTGGAAAGATCTGGTGTTTTAGTATTGCCGGTAAATTCCGTCAGCAGTTCGTGTAGCGGCGAGTCAGCGATCACCTGCGGGATACGAAAGACCGTATCAACATTGGGCATCATCAGCACAGAGCGCTCGTTGAGGCCGCCAAACAGGGCAATCTTACGGGCAATTGACTGCGGCGCTGGGTCATCGGTGCGCACCACTACAGCATCTGGTACAATCCCAAAGCCTCGCAGATCATTGAGAGCGTTTTGAGCTGGCTTACTCTTAAATTCTTTACTGGTACCAATAAACGGCACATATACCACGTGGATATACATACAGTTTTCACGGCCAACTTTCATGGCAAATTCACGGATGGCCTCGACAAAGCTTAGGCCCTCGTAGTCCCCTACCGTACCACCGATCTCGACAATATGCACGTCGCTGCCATCACCGGCGATAAGGATCGATTTTTGAATCGCCATAGTGAGGTGTGGCACCAGCTGCACGGTCTTGCCCTGCATCTTGCCCGCGCGCTCGTCGGCGATGAGATTAGTTAGTAGCCGTCCGGCGAGCGTCGCGTTTTTTTGGGTGAGCTCGATATCGAGGAAGCGCTCGTAGTGACCCAGGTCGAGGTCGGTTTCCGCCCCGTCTTTGGTGACAAA
>Ga0172380_10007103_pt1 | contig 12727 bp, 17 predicted proteins | sample Leawe162metaG_FD_119747 | JGI IMG/M metagenome (GOLD analysis project Ga0172380, IMG submission 119747) | Leachate microbial communities from a municipal landfill in Southern Ontario, Canada - Leachate well 162 metaG | ecosystem: Engineered > Solid waste > Landfill > Unclassified | place...
CCGACGACCGAGACGGAGTTCGTTCCCTCGGCCTGCGTCGCGAGGTCGACGGGAAGCCCGCTGAACGAGCAACGATCATTGAGGCGGACGTAGGTGTCCGGGTGCATTCCGTAGTTTCCGTCGACCAGACCGGTCTCGGAGTTATGGATGGGATCGACGCTGTCGTTGATGGCTGACGCGGCGACGATCAGGATGATCGTCCCGACGACGGCGCCGATGACCGACAGGATGATGCCGACAATGCCGAGCCAGAAGCCAGCCTTGGCGTTTCCGCCATTGGTGGCCAGGCCTTCCTTTGCCTTCTTCATGCCGATGCGACCGAAGATGATCGCGAGAATGCCACCGATGAAGGGCAGACAGAGGAACTGCACGATGCCCATGACCAGGGCTGCCGTGCCCATGCCGTTCTGCGGTGCCGGGGTGATCGGGGTTGCAGGTGCTGCAGGCAACGGCTCGCCTGCTGGTGGAGTCGTGGGGTCGCTCATGGTTCAGTCCTTCCGAGAATGACGATGGTCGGCGACAGCATGACAGATCGTGCACACCCTGTCCCACCCTTGGCGCCTCGTCGCGATCACTATGGTTCATATGTGACAAATGCTCAGGCGCGTGGACCGCTGGCTCCCATCCTGATCAGCGTTGCCTGGGTGATCATTGCGCTGCTGGCCTTCTTCCCAACCATCACGACATTCATGCTGTTCGACGCCGGAGCGGACAATGTCGATGTCTGGGTGTGGTTCGTCTTCTACGGCATGTGGGCATTCTTCCTGTTGAGCCTGCTGGAGATTCCTGGCATTTGGATCACCTGGGCGATCGCTCGTGATCGAAAGCGTGGCAATGTGGCGCTGCTCGTCGTCGCCCTGGTGCCAGTACTGGCACTCATCCCTGTCGCCATCGGCGTGGTTCTCGACTGGTGAGCATCGCGGCTTCCCTCAGGAAGACTCGCGGGTCTGCCATTCAAGCTTGGACGTACATCGGCTAGCAGAAGTACATGTCCTGATTGCCGAGGAGGCCTTGTCCGAGTGTCTTGGACAGTGGTCCAACAGTGGCGACTGTGGGCGAGGCCCAGGCAATGGGGAAGACAACTGGCTTGTTCATGTCTCCGTGCATCATTCGCCGCACCACAGTGACGTGCATCCGAGCCTGGCTTGCCTGGGTTCCCGCCCAGCAGGCCGTGGCCCTCTTGCGGTTCGTGGCCTGTGCCGTGGTCAGGACCTGTCCGACCTTGAAGCCGCCGCCCAGGACGATATTGGTCATGCCGTCAGTCAGACCCTCCCAGGGTGCGCTGACAGTGAAAGACGCGCCAGACGTATAGGCGGTGGGAAGCACCAGCGAGGCGACGCCGTTGCGCACCTTGGTAGTCGGTCCGCTCCAGTAATTGGGGGCGCTTGGCTTGATGCCGGTTGACGGGTCTTCCCGCAATCCTCGCTGCACGCCGATCGTGCACCCCTCGCAACCCTTGACGATCAGGTGCAGGGTCGTTGACGGCGATGGGCTGGCTGCTGGTGATCCGCTGGGGGCCGCAGAGCTGGCGCTCGCTCCAACGCTGAGCGCAACTGCGACCATGGTCCCGATCACCAGCGGTGCAAGACCAGTACGCACGATGAATTCCCCTTCGACTGTTGGATCATCAGCCTAGCCAGCGGGGTGTCGATTCTCGCTCAGAGTGGGCTGCGAGGACCAACCAGCTGCTGACCTGGCTGCTCGGGATCCGCGTCGAAGAACTTCGCTCCCGCAGCACGCACGGCTACCCAGTAGGCGTCGGCGTATGCATAGCACTTCTTCTTGGCCGAAGCCGCGGACTTGGCCTTCGGGAGTTGCTGATCGCAGACAAGCTTGAGGTCCTTGCGGAACTGATCGTCGACAGTCTTGCGCGGGACGGTCAGGTAATCGACGACAGCGTTCTTGTGGAGCGGGTTGCGGATCTTGTAACCCCCATACGCCGCGTCGTGGATGTTGCATGCGGTCCGGAAGCGGACCTTGAAGCGCAGGCCACTCGTGCCCGAGGAGAAGGTCACCTCATCGAGGAAGCGGGGTTCATCGCCCACCTCTCCTCCACCGCAGCCATTCGACACGGATTCGAGTGAGACCGGCTGGCGGGGCGCAGGAACGCCCGGCAACGTCACCGACATGATGTTCGAGTCCTCCCAGTACCGCGTGCTCGCGTAGGGATCCTCATTAGTCGTCTCGACCTGCACCCAATACGTGCCGCTCGGGAACTTCTTCATGTCCAGTGGTTCCGTCGAGAACGTGAACGGCCCAGTAGCGGGTGTCGCCGTCAACTTCCAGCGCCCCATGCAGATCGACTTGTTGTTGCAATACATGATGGGGCCATACTGCCCGGCCGGCGCAGTTGCGTTCAGCGGATTGCTGTCGAGGTAGACGGTGCCGCCATAGGTCACGCCATCGGGAGCGTTGTAGGTGACGACCAGCCGTCGCTGCGAATCTACCGTGGCGGACTGCAGGACGGGTGGGTGTCCGGAGCGGTATGCATCCGCCTGAGCAGCGGTCCAGGCAGTAGGGATCAGGAGCAGAACCAACGCTGTCGCGGTAGCACAACCAGCCAGCATCGACCCAAGAACACCTGATCGTCGTATTCCGTGTGAACGCATCTGCACTCCCCTCCACTATCGAGAGTAGGGATCACACTCCCCCTGTCAATAGGGACAAGGACACCCTCCACTGCCACCGTGAGCGTGCTCAGGCAGTCAGCCGCATAAGCGCTTGCGCTGCTGCCTGCTGGGAACGAAAATGCCCATGCAGGTCGGCAAGCCCTGCGCCGGACGCTGCAGCCCAGCAGGCCCGGTGCGAAGAGCAGCCTGACTGGACCACGACACCGACCAAACCCGAGTCAGTGAGGACCGCGAACGTGGAACGAGCCTGTCCCCGTTGCTGGGCGAGCCTGAATCCGGTCATGATGCGATGCCCTGCCATCCGGGAACCACGGTGACCGGGATGCCGTTGGCACGCCACAGCTCCACGATGGCGGGATTGTCATCCCAGGCGCCGATCACATCGTGGTGGGCGCGAATGCTCGTCAGGATGTCGAACTTCACTTGCACGTCAGGCCGGTGATCGTCATTGGCGCGCATGAACATCGCGGTGCTGGGAATGTCGTTCAACGCCAACCAGATCGCAGTGTGATTGCGCCAGCGAGCGCTACGAGCGGTCACGATCATCACAGCATGTCCGGCCGCTACTGCTTCATGGGTTGCCGTGACGACATGTGGATGCGGGGGCACGTCGACGGAATGGGCATGGAACGCGTAGAAGTCCCTGGGTTCACTTGGCACGTGATGATGGATATCTCTGACGTCGGCCAGGGTGCCATCGACATCGAAGATGATCGCGGTGGGCTTCGTCATGGCGGTTACCTCACCTCTCGTGGGCGCGACTGCTCATCTCTCTTCTATTACGACCACGCGGCGGTATTTCTGAGAGTTCTCGGGAGTCGCAGTGGACTGTCAGGTGCCTGTGACTGAATCGAAGGAAGGGCAACGTTCACATTCAGATGTACGCGGCGGTATGCATGTACCTGCACTTGGAGCAGGCACCATGGATCGTCAGGTGCCCGGCATTCATGTCGAAGCCTTGCTCGGCGTCGACACGTACTCCCAGCTCTGTGGCAAGGCCAGCGCCGATGCAGGTCACCTGACTGCACACGTCGCACACCAGGTGCACGTGCACGCGGTCATCGACAATGAAGAAGGTTGGCGTCCCACTGGCCAGGTAGGTACGGGCGACCAGGCCCGCATCCTCCAACGACTCCAGAGTTCGGGTGACGGTCGAGGCGACCATGGAGTCAACTCGCTGATGCACATGATTCAGGATCTGGACTGGACTTGCATGCTCCAGCTCTTCCAGGGCTTGCATGATGAACTGGCGCTGCGGAGTCGCACGCAGGCCTCGCGCCCGAAACTCTTGGTCCCATTGCCTAGCCTGCACGCTCTTGCCTTCCAAGACCGGGATCGTATGCACCCGCTGATCGAGCATACGCGTGCCGAGCCTGTTCGGCGCCGATAGGTCTGAGCGAGCGTCGAGGCCGATGAGGATCCGAGAGATGTATTAAGTTTGCCAATCCATCGGCAGCCTCAGACGAAATATGAACTGAAAATGAGCCTCTCGGCGGCTGAACTCCCGCATACCTCGGGTGAACCATTACCACCGTATTTCTGTGTGGCGGCAACGGTTATTAGCCACCACACTGATCCTTAGAGATCACCTTGCACACCCCCGAGTACTACCCGTCAGGACCATACAATGAACGCTCAACTGGACCGACCCACCCCGACTGATCTTGCCAATGCCCTGCGCGAACTGGCTCAGGCGTTCGGCGCCAGCACCGGTCTTCGGCCCGCCAGCAGCGAGGACGCCCGTGCCCTACTGGTCGAGATCGCGAACTACTCTGAAGCCACGCCAGGACTGCTGACCGAGATGTTCTCCGGCGGGCTGATTGCCCATTGGACTCGTCATCGATCCGAATTTCCGACCACCTACTACGTTGCGATCATCAACGGCACTGAGGCCACTGCGATCACCACGACCAGTAAGGCCGAGGCAGACACCTTGTACACCGCACTGGCCCACGGCCTTGGCATCCTCACGCGCACTTGCGAGGTATGCCGTGCCCCGATCCCTGCGGTGCAAACGCGGTGCCAGTACTGCCCGGAATAGCCACGCTGCACGGGCGTGCTGCCAGCCATGGACAATCCGGGCAGAGGGGAGCCGGAAAACGGCACCCGCACCCTCGTCATGAGAAGTACCATCCGGGACATGTGCCATGACGACAGCAGCCGTCCACCTGCCCCACCTCGCTTCGAACCCGTAGCCGACCACCGAGGGCTCACCCTCACCAGCGCTGACGGAACCGCGTTCTCCGCCTTCTATGCGTCATCCGCGACACCGAAGGTTGGCGTGGTGATCCTGCCCGACGTCCGGGGTTTACACCCCTACTACGGTGCGCTCGCAGAGCGGTTCGCCGAGGCTGGGCTGACGGCAGTTGCCATCGACTACTTCGGACGCACCGCAGGCGTCCCTGACACTGGCTGGCGCGCAGAGGACTTCGACTGGCAGACCCACATGAAGGATGCGACGCCGGCAGGGGTGAACGCCGAAACCCAAGCAGCAATCGATTTCCTGCGAGCCGAGCACGGGCAGGACCTACCGATCATCACGGTGGGCTTCTGCTTCGGCGGTGGTCAAGCCTGGCGTCAGTCGTCCAGTGACCTCGATCTGGCCGCCGTCGTTGGCTTCTACGGTCGCCCCGACTTCGTGGGCCGGTCGGCCAAGCACGCCAAGAAACCCACGATCATGTTCATCGCCGGCGCAGACTCCACTCCGGTTGCCGACCAACTGGCACTCGCAGACGAAATGCGATCTGGCGGCGCCCAGGTCGACGCTTTCGTCTATGACGGAGCCCCGCACTCCTTCTTCGATCGCGCCTTCAATGAATGGGCGGACGCCTGCACTGACGCCTGGAAGCACATCCTTGCTCTGACTGACCGGCTGGCCAACGAGGGCACGGCAGCTCATTGATCCAAGGGAACATGAATATGGCCGCTTCCCTCACTGATACGTGAGGAAAACGGCCATTTCCGTGGAGGTGCCGGGAATCGAACCCGGGTCCGTGCAGGATCCTTCCGTCCTTCTACGTGTGTAGCCGCGCTATCGCTGTCTTGACCCCAGTGCTTCGTGCGGCACTACTCTGGGCGGTCCAGTCACTGTTTGGTTTTCCTCCAGCACCCGTGACCGGTGCCTTCGGTGAGTCCCCTAGCGACGTCAGCATCCGATTCGGGGACACATCGGGCTGACGGCAGAAATTACTTATGCCGCGAGGGCGTAAGCGTCTGCAGACTGCGTTTTGTTGGCAGTTATTGTTTTTCAAGGATTCTTAACGAGATCACCTTGATTCTCGACACGCTTCTCCGGTCAGAACATCTGCCCGTCGAAACCTGTCACCCCCATGTTGAATTATTGAGTTGCATTGAGCCTTGGGCCCGCGTCCATGGTAACGCGACAGTCAAATGCACTATTCCCGAAGCCATTCGGGCTAGTCGAGCCGTCCCTTCGAAGCCCGACCGATCGCCTTGGAGGTCTCGCGCTTGGACTCGCGCTCGGCGATCGCCTGGCGCTTGTCATAGGACTTGCGACCGCGAGCCAGGGCAATCTCGACCTTGGCGTAGCCGTCCTTGAAGTAGAGCGAGAGCGGAATCAGCGTGAGGCCCGACTCCTTGGTCGTCTTGATGATGCGGCGAATCTCGTCCTTGCGCATCAGCAGCTTGCGGGCACGACGCGGCTCGTGGTTGGTCCAGGTGCCCAGGTCGTACTCAGGAATATGCACTCCACGCAGCCAGATCTCACCGTCATCGACGCTTGCGAAGCCATCGGTGAGCGACGCCCGACCAGCACGAAGTGACTTCACCTCGGTTCCGGTCAGCACAAGTCCAGCCTCGAACACGTCCTCGATCGAGTAATCGTGTCGGGCCTTCTTGTTCTGGGCGACGAGCTTGCGCCCTTGTTCACGAGGCATTGGTCTTCTTCATTTCAGATTCGAACGTCATCAGGGACTCAAACCCGCAGGTACTTGCGCAGGGTGAAGAACGCGGCCAGGCCGGCCAGCAGGATTCCGGTGAGCAGCAGTACTGGTGCGATCGCGAGCACTGCATCCCATCCGACGAAGGAAGTGAACTGGAACGACGGGGCGACGATCGAGTCGACCAAGACGGCCTTGGTGAGCACGAGTGCTCCGATGGCCAGCAGTGCGCCCACCCCGGCCGCGAAGGCGGCCTCGAGCAGGAACGGCAGCTGGATATAGAAGTTCGAGGCACCGACCAGGCGCATGATGCTCGTCTCCCGACGCCTGCTGAAGGCGGCGACGCGCATGGTGTTGACGATCAGCAGCACGGTGACCACGAGCATGGTCAGGGCGATGGCCAGGGCAATGGCCTGCAGTCCCCCGAGCAGCTTGAAGAACTTGTCGAGGATCTGTCGCTGGTCATTGACCTGCTCGACACCAGGACGACCAGCGAATGCCGAAGCGACGACTTCGTACTTCGTGGGGTCGCTCAGCTTCACGCGATACGACTCGGGCAGTGCGCTCTGACGTACATTCTCGGCAATGGGCGAGTTCTTGAACTGCTCCTGGAAGTGCTGGTAGGCCTCGGCCTGGGACTCGTAGTAGATGGTGTCGACCAGCGGCTTCATCGCCTCAAGATCAGTCTTGATCTGATTGCGCTGCGCCTTGGTCACCGCACCGCCAGAACACGAAGCAGCGTCACTGCCGTCGCCACATAGGAAGATCGAGACCTCGACCTTGTCGTACCAGAAATCCTTCATCGTCGACACCTGCGCTCGTAGCAGCAGAGCTCCGCCGAACAGCCCGAGCGACACGGCAACGGTGATCATCACCGCAAGGGTCATCGTCAGGTTGCGTCGAAGGCCATGCCCGACTTCGCGGGCGACGAATTGCGCGCGCATTACTGGGCGTACCCGTATACGCCACGCGACTGGTCGCGCACCAGGTGTCCGCCTTCGAGCTCGATGACTCTACGACGCATCTGGTCGACGATGTTGCTGTCATGGGTCGACATGACGACGGTCGTGCCCAGGCGATTGAGCCGGTCGAGCAACTGCATGATGCCGACGGAGGTACCGGGGTCGAGGTTGCCAGTTGGCTCATCGGCGATCAGCAGCATCGGGCGGTTGACGAAGGCTCGCGCGATGGCCACGCGCTGCTGCTCACCGCCGGAGAGCTCATCGGGACGGCGATCCTCCTTGCCCTCAAGACCTACCACCTCAAGGACCTCTGGCACCACCTTGTTGATGTGTGCCTTGGGCTTGCCGATCACCTCAAGGGCGAAGGCCACGTTCTCAGCCACGGTCTTGTTCGGCAGCAGCCGGAAATCCTGGAACACGGTGCCGATCTCGCGGCGGAAGTAGGGGATCTTCCAGTTCGACAGGTGCCCGAGTTCCTTGCCTGCCACCCAGACGGCACCCTTCGTGGGACGCTCCTCGCGCAGGATCAACCGCAAGAAGGTGGACTTGCCTGAGCCGGATGGACCAACGAGGAAGACGAACTCACCCTTCTCGATCTCGACAGAGACGTCGTCGAGGGCCGGACTCTGCTGATTGGGATACAGCTTGGTCACATGGTCGAAGAGAATCACTTAGAGAGTGTAAGCGCCAATGCTCATGAGGCCGCGGATGCTTGCTGCTTGCGCCACCGGATACCGGACTCCACAAAGGCATCGATCTCGCCGTCGAGCACGGCGGCTGTATTGCCCGTTTCGGTCTCAGTGCGCAGATCCTTGACCATTTGGTAGGGGTGCAGCACATAGGAGCGCATCTGATTTCCCCATGAGCCGGAGTTGTCGCCCTTGAGCGCGTCCATGCGGGCCCGCTCCTCCTGGCGCTGGCGTTCGAGCAGCTTGGCCTGCAGCACGGCCATGGCCGTGGCCCGATTCTGCAGCTGCGAGCGCTCGTTCTGGCAGCTCACGACAATGCCCGTGGGGATATGGGTGATGCGCACCGCGGAGTCGGTGGTGTTGACGCCCTGGCCGCCCGGGCCACTGGAGCGATAGACATCGACGCGGAGATCGTCCTCAGGGATGTCGGGGGCCTCGGCCTGCTCGACCACGGGGATGACCTCGACACCGGCGAACGAGGTCTGGCGGCGGCCCTGGTTATCGAAAGGCGAGATCCGCACGAGGCGATGGGTGCCCTGCTCGACGGACAGCGTGCCGTAGGCATAAGGAGCCTTGACCGCGAAAGTGGCCGACTTGATGCCGGCTTCTTCGGCGTATGAGGTCTCATAGACCTCATAGGGCCAGCCGTGGCGCTCGCAGTAGCGGGTATACATGCGCAGCAGCATCTCGGCCCAGTCGGCAGCATCGACACCGCCGGCTTCCGCACGAATGGTGACGAGGGCCTCGCGAGCGTCGTACTCACCCGACAGCAGCGTGCGAACCTCGAGCTCACCGATCGCCGTCCTCAGTGCGTCCAGTTCGCGCATGGCTTCCTCAGTCGAGGCTTCATCACCTTCAGCCTCAGCGAGCTCGAGCAGGATCGGCACATCATCAAGGCGACTGCGCAGCGCCTCAACCCGCCGCAGTTCCCCCTGCTGGAAGGAGAGCTTGGAGGTGACCGCCTGAGCCTTGGCCTGGTCGTCCCAGAGATCCGGTGCCGAGGCCTGCTCCTCAAGGTCAGCGATGCTGACGCGCATGGCCGGCAGGTCAAGGACCGTCTCGATGCTGTTGAGGGTGTTCGCCAACTCGGCAAGGTGCTCGGCAGCTTCGATGGATGTCACGGGTGACAAGAGTACGGGGCGGCACTAGGGGCTCGGTCGGTAGTCCAATCTGGCGGTTGACGAGACCCGGATGAGGTCCGACCTCAGCGCGCCGAGGAACGGCAGGCGCACGGGTGCACTCAGATCGACACGCGCCGTGATGCCATCACTGCTCACCCCATCGACCTCAAGCCCCTCGATCGGAGTCAGCGCCTGAGCCTCCCGAATGTGCTGTTTCGCCTTGGCGACGACCGAGGATGGCTGCAACCGGGTGCCGGCGCTGGCACCTGATGCGTAGTACGAGGGCAGATCAACAACCTGCACTGCCGCAAGTGCTGCGGAATCAGCGAGGGAGTACAGGTGGCGGCGCTGCAGGAAGGCACTCGTGGTGTCCGTGACCACGGCAACCGCGAGGAGGCAGACACCCATGAGGCCGATGCCCAGAACGAGGATGCTGCCACGTTCGCGCGCATTGCATGCAGTGCGCGCCTTCATGACTCGAGATCGGATCGATAGGCATCCACGCGAAAGACTCGCTCAGCGCTGATCGGATAACCGCGCATCCAGCCCGCAAGGGGCTGCGGCAGCCAGGGAAGTTCAACCCGCCACGACACCCTCACCAGCACCGTTGAACCGGGTGCGAGACAACGAGGACTGCAGTCGATGTTCAGTGCATTGCTGGGTGCCGCGAACCCCTGGTCCTCGAAAGCCAGATCAACCGCTGCGTCTGCCGCTCGTCGACCCTGACTCTCAGTGTCGGCCATCATCAGCACTCGTCCGGCTTCGCGCACTGCCTGCGTCGACGCCAATGCTGCTGCCTCGACCCGGGCGATGGTGAGTGCACCGTAGAGCAGTGGAACCAGCACGAGCACTCCCACGACCAGGAATTCGATGATGGCGGTGCCCTGGTCCGAGCGCAGATCGACCTTCATGAGACTTCCTGGACTGCATGCCCGGTGACGTGCATGGCAACAGGACCCATGAGCCCGACAAGGGGAAGGCGCGCATCCACCGTGACACTGGCCACGACCAAGCCTTCGCGGATCGCCTTCGCTACCCGAATTTCATCGACCGCCCCCAAGGCCAGATTCCCTTCGAGCACCTCCCTCGATCGACGTTCCGCCAGGGCAGGGGTTGCTCCGGCAAGTGCGGCGACCCGCGCGCCTTCTCCGGCTGCGGCGGCGAGCGTTGCCCGGACATGCAGAGCCAGGACCACTTGAAACACCATCAACGCAACGATGATCAGCAGAGGGGCGACGAGGGCGAACTCGACAACGGCACTGCCGCGATCATTGTTGAGTCGCTGAGACCGTCGCATGGTCTTCTAGTCGCGCACTGAGACAGAGGACAGTGCGCGATCGAACACTGAGGTCAATGCATCGTCAGCGATGAGCCAGATGGCCGTGACCAGGCCAGCGGTCATGACCGCAACCAGTACCCATCCAGGCACATCCCCTCGATCGTTGCGATTCTCCGACAACTCACTTACGCGCAGGCGCAGCGCGCAATGCGTCCGCACTGGCAGCGCGGTCAACCTCTTGATCATGACAACTCCTCTTGTGAACTAGGGAACGATCAGCTGCAGTCCTCGAACGCCTGGGAAGATCGCGATCAAGACCACGGTGGGCAGGATGAGGAACACCACGGGCACCAACATCGCGACTTCCTTGCGACCGGCAATTTCGAGCAATGCGCGGCGATCCGCTGCCCGTGCATCAGCGGCCTGAGCTCGCAGCACATCGGCCAACGGCGATCCCCGCTCCAGTGCGAGGGTGAGGGCATCAACGAAGCGCTCGACACCTGGGCTTCCGGTTCTCACGGCAACATCACGCAGTGCCGCATCCAGTGGGCTTCCGGCGCGGATGTCCGTGAGCGTCAATTGGAATTCGTCGGCAAGGTCGCCACCTGTGGCTTGCGCAACTCGTCGCAAGGCAACGACAGGCGACTCGCCTGCGGCGACAGCGAAGGCCAGGAGCTCGGCAATCAAGGGAAGCTGCTGCGCGATGCGCCTCTGTCGTCGATTGACCTGTGTCGACAGGTATTTGTCGCTCAGCAAGACTCCGGTCACCGCACCTAGGAGCAGCAGGACGATCATTAGCATCGGCGACTGGCCGGATGCCAGGCTCAGTAGGCCCATGACGATGCCGATCGATGCACCAACGCCTGCGGCGATCGACTGTTCAAGCCTGAACTGCGCCGGGCCGATGGGCCGTCCGGCGCGAGCAAGTCTCAGATCGATGGAACTATTGGAAGAGCGCCGACTCATCAATGATGTCAGGAGATCTGTCATGACGTGCAACGCACTGGGATCTGGGCGAAGCAGAGCGAGCGTGCGTCTGGATGCAGGCACATAAGGCGCTATTCGTTCCAGCACCGTCGGCCTTCGCAAGGCCAATAACCGGGACACCATGATGACTACGCCCACGGACAAGGCAAGGCCGAGAAGCGCACCGAGACCTGTTGGACTCATGAGTGAGCCAAGCGAGACTCTGAGGGCAAACGACCGATCCGGATCATCAATCGATACGCAATGAGTGAGACACCAAGTGCGACCAGCAGCACGACTGTGCCGGTTGCGGAGCTGTACGCACGAACGGTCTCAGGCCTGGTGGAAAGCAGGGCAAGCGTGACCCATGGCGCCGCAATCGCGAGTCGTGCGGCATTGACCGTCCAGCTCTGGCGCGCTTCGAGCTCTCCTCGAACGCGAGCATCCTCACGGAGCAAGACACTGAGCGCGCGCAGAACCGAGCCGAGGTCACTCCCGCCAACCTCGCGGGCAATGCTCAGGGCAGCAATGACCCGATCGGCTACGGGATCGGCAAGTTCATCGCCGAGTGACCGCAACGCGTCATTGAATGATCCTGCCGCGCGGTAGTCGGCTGAGAAATCAGCGAAGGCCGGACGTAAGGCCTCGGGACCTTTCGAAGCCAAGGCACACACAGCTTCGGGCAACGACAGACCTGCACGCACCGCTGACAGCAGCGCATCGACTGCATCGGGCCACTGCTCTCGAAGCAGTCGCTGCCGCGCCGCCACCCTGCGCCGAATGAGCACCACCGGAATGAGACTGCTGGCGCCAGCCGCGATCAATGCGACCACTGGCAACGCAGTGACCAGCAGGGTCACGACCCCGTTGAACACCGCGACCATGGCGCAAAGGCCAGCCAGACGAATGCCGGTCAGCCGTGGAATCCCGGAATTGCGTGCCATGCGGTCGAGTGCACTTGCCTTCGACATGCTCCGCCCAGGCCGTTGCTCCCCAACCTGGCTCATCACCACCAGCAGCACTCCGCCTGCAAGCAGGAGTCCCAGGATCGCACCCATCAGGCTGCCCGGCCCGCTTGGTCAACTCCCGATTGGGACAACAGGAGTGACAGGTCGAATCCGGCTCGATCGAATCGCTCAGCATGCGGTGGATAGCCGGCGCTTCGCACCAACCCGTGCCCC
>Ga0172380_10007104_pt1 | contig 12723 bp, 16 predicted proteins | sample Leawe162metaG_FD_119747 | JGI IMG/M metagenome (GOLD analysis project Ga0172380, IMG submission 119747) | Leachate microbial communities from a municipal landfill in Southern Ontario, Canada - Leachate well 162 metaG | ecosystem: Engineered > Solid waste > Landfill > Unclassified | place...
AAGAATTCTTCGGTTGCTTGCGATGTTGACGGCCTGAGCTGCCTCAAGAACACGGTCGACATCATCTTCAGTAATTTCATTGTTTGCGTTGGCAACAGCGATAACACCTTTCGAATCCATAGATTCAATATGATTTCCGCCAATACCAAGGAAGACGTGGTTAATTGGTTCGCCAGCCATTCGCTCTGCATCTTCAAGTGAAGCAGCGATCGAGTTGATCGTTTCTTCAACATCAATGACCGAGCCTTTTCGGAGGCCGGTTGAAGGGGCAATTCCAACGCCGATCACATTGAGAACCTCTGATTTTTCATCAATGGTTCCGACAACGGTTCGGATCTTTGAACTACCAATATCTAAGCTAGCAAGAATACGCGATTTAGCCATCTTGCGAGCACTATATTCTATCTCTTCAGTTTTTACAAATTTATTGTACGTTTTGTAGCTTGTATTAGCCCTATCGAGTACATTTTATGTTCTCTCGTTTCGGCTTCGTACTGTGTGAATTGTGCTTGTATTGCGAACGCACTATATTGTGATGATGTATATATCTATAGCTGTCGGTTTTTGGGTGGATTTTTCAATTGGAGCAATATGGTGTGTATACTTTTTTTATACAACTTGCCTGAAGCTGGGTGCCAAATCACACATGCTTGCTCGTTGATATACATTCTGTGCGGGGGTATTGGGTCTTCAAAGTGCGCTTTGTGTATGTATTGCAGATTGCAAGCAGCGCGTGAAGTTGACGACCAAAATTCTATTCCTTAAAACTCCAACGGCAACATTCCATTTACCTCTTCCTTTCGGGCCTCGTCATATTTTCCATTGAGGTCGGTGAGTTTTTTGATCAACGATCGGAACTCGAGTGCCTGAAAGATACTCATAACTTCGTGCATGTTAAAATCATGGACCCTACATTTGTCGAGATCGAAGTCGATATCAACATCCGAACTTAATCGGACGAGTTGGCGACTCATCTCCATACTTGCCAGACCCGCAGTGAGTTTCTTTGCCACGGCAGGGGAGAGTTTGTCGAGATTCCCATAAATACCATCGATCGTCTCAAATTTCTGTAATAGGTCCGTTGCTGTCTTCTCCCCAATGCCTGGAACGCCTGGAATATTATCGGATGTATCACCGCGGAGCGTCTTGTAATCGCAAAACTGTTCGGGTGTAATTCCAAACTCTTCTTTTACCTTGGCGGGATCATAAATAATAATTTCATTAAATCCTTTGTGCGGAGTAATGACTGACACATCGTCTCGTATTAACTGAAATGTATCTCGATCACCAGTGACTACGTACGACTGAACATCTTTGTATTCTGCGTAATTTGGACCTGAGCGGTCTGTCATTTTTTTCACAATGGTTGCGATCACATCGTCCGCTTCGAACCCTTCTACGGCGAACTCGGGAATGTTAAATGCCTGCACGAGCTTTTTGATCTGAGGAATTTGATCGTAGAGTTCTTGCGGTGCGGCTGCGCGCGTCGCCTTGTACTCAGTATAAAGATCATCACGGAATGTTCGTCCTTTGAGGTCATAAGTCATCACAATATATTCCGGATGGACCTTGAGAAGAAGGTTTAAAATCATTGATGCGAAGCCATAAACGGCATTTGTTGGCAGGCCATTCGACGAGGTGAGAAATGGGATTGCGTGGAAGGCTCTATGTATAAGAGCGTTTCCGTCGATGATAAGGAGCTTTTTCTTGTTCTGCAACATAACTGTGTTTTACGTCAAGGATTGGGGGTTGGCTAGAAGCTGTTTTTTTGGTATACTACGTAAAAAGCTTCTACAAAAACAAACACACCGATTATGTCAGTTCCGAAGGAATTCTCCAAACTCTTTGATTCAAAAAAAGTTTATAAGCAACAGTGTGCGCCACAGCTCACACTTCCTTTTTCTCATCAACAGCCAATCGTAGGCTTCTGTGCTGAGACGGAAAAAGATCTCGAACTTCTTCAGAGTTTCCTTGATGGAGTTAGCGCATTGAAATTTCCACTTATTCTTTTTTGGAAGGGGAGTAAGAAACCTTCTATTGATTGGTATGATCAGGTGACGATTGCAACCGTGCACGATGCTCACTATGAAGCAATGTGGAGAGCCTGCGATACCGCCTATTGCTTCACCGAAGAAGATGTCGCTCAGGCGTTTGAGTCAGGAGTCGTCCCTCTCGCTCCAAAAGGACTCAAGGGTACGGAAAATTACGATCCAAACAAAGAGAAGGGAAATAGTTTCATGTACGAAGGCAGTGGTCCGTGGGTTATGTTCAGCTCACTTGTTCGAGCTGCAGAAACGTTCAAATTTCCATTTGATTGGAAGTGTATTGTGAGAAATGCGAAACGATAAAAAAGAATCTGCTCTATCTCTCGACTGCGGCTTCGACTTTCTTCGAAAGTCTGCAGATTGCAGTCTGCGATCTATACCAGACTCTTTTTTTGAATGTTAGCGCAAACTTCCAGAACTTGATCCGCTCTGACCAATTTGAGCGACGGTATCGATGATGTCGGAGAAGTTGATGTATTGGATCACGTTGATTCCGATGGCTTTACCGACGGTTGCAACGATAACGACTGCAAGAATAGTGATTACCAAACCGATGATAGCGTAACGAATGGTTCCTACGGCTTGCTTGATCTTGTCTTCACTTCCTCCGGAGAGAATAAATGAAATACCACCGATGAAGATAAATACCACTGAGAGAAAACCCGCAATAATAATGGCGTAGGCAAGTCCACGATTAATAATTTCTATTATGTCGTATGTTCTTGCAGCATCAATAATATTAGGAGCGTCTTCCATGGGTGAGTGGTGAAATTTTTAGACTATATGTACCATACTACGCTTCAGCCGGCTCAGCAATTTTTAGATTTACGCGTTCATTTGAGCGTGAACCGATCATTCGAAGAAGAACTCGGAGAGACTTTGCTGTCTGACCGCTCTTTCCGATAATCTTTCCCATATCTTCTTTGTTGACCATAAGTGTAATAAGAACACCCATATCATCGACTGTCCGAGTAACAACTACGTCATCTGGATGTTCGACAATCTGCTTTACGACATATTCAACAAAGTCGCGATCCGCACCTTGTGTGATATCTGACATAGTAGGAGAGTTAATAAGTTAAGTTAAGAAGGGTGAGGGATTCCTAAAAGTTTAAGCGGCCTTAGCCTCTGCTTGCGCCTTTGTGGATTTCTTCTGCTTATCTCGTGATTCTATGTATTTGTCCATGTTCGCAAAACCGTTCTTCTTGAGAAGACTTGCAACTGAATCTGATGGAATAGCTCCATTTTTGATCCACTTTTCAATGCCTTCCTTGTTGATTTTTACGAGTTTTGGTTGTTTTGATGGGTGGTAATATCCAAGAATATCCATAGCATCGCGCTTAGGACTTGTTCGCTTATCCTGGACAATAATACGGAAACTAGGCTGTTCTTTTTTTCCAACGCGAGAGAGACGAATAACGATCACGGTATAATAAGTAAATTAGTAAAAAATTTCAGCTTTGAAAGTGCTTGGTGAACTTGAGAGTTGCCTTGGTTCTGATGCCAAGAGCAGCTTCATTGTACGAGAAAATGGCAGAAGGTCAAGCAAATTAACCTTAAGAGGTTCCTTATTAGGCACCCTGTTCTGGATTTTGAAGCTGCACAAGCTCCGTCTTAATTCTCTGGATAACTTCTTCGCCGTATTTTGCGTTTACTTCGGCGATGATTTTGGATTGGCGGTTGATGACTTCGTTAGCCCAAACTGAGTCGGGGACTTGGAGTGTGAGAATGTGGTCCTTGAACTGTTTGGCGATGATCTGATTTTCGGGATCTTCGGGGAAGACGTTTGGTTTGATTTCGGTGAATCTTGCGCACACCTGAGAAGCCTCGACAATTTTTTGCATACCGTGTCGGGCGATGGTGAGCTTGAGGGCTTCTTGGAAAGGGGAGAACATGGGTGAAAAAGGTAAATCAACTGGGGACGGGAACAAGTACTCCTCGCTATGCTCGGAGTATGGCATTGTACACCTCGAGGGTTTCCTTGGCCATTTTTTCCCAGGAGAAGGTCTTCACGTGTTCGCGGCCGTTCTCGATAAGTTTTTTGCGAATGTCGTCGTTCACGCAGAGAGTATGAAGTTTTTCGGCGATGTCGGTCGGGTCGTATGGATCGAAATAAAGTGCATTTTCTTCGCCACAAATTTCTGGAAGGCATGATGTTTTTGAGAGAGCGACAGGAACTCCACACTTCATCGCTTCGAGCGGAGAGAGACCAAATCCTTCGTACAATGATGGAAGGCAGTAGACGTGTGCGCCAGTGTATAAGTTCATTAAATCTTTTTCTTCGACCATGCCGGTGAAAATCACGTCCTCCATATGACCGCTTTCTTGTGCGGTTCTTCGTATTTCGGGATAGAGAGGATCTTCGCGACCAGTGATAACAAGTTGAACATCTTCTTTGTACCGATCTCGCAAAATGTGAAATGCCTTTACGAGTGAGACGAGATTTTTGTGACTGCGCCAAACGCCAGTGTAGAGAATGTATGGCTTAGTGATACCGAGCTTTTTTTTCGTCGTATCAACTTCTTCTGTGTTTGGGTTTGGTTTGAAATCTTCGTTCACGCCTTCGTAGGTGACGTGAATTTTATGTGGATCGACGTTGAGCATTCGTTGAAGATCGTTGGCCGTGTAGTTCGAAACAGAAATAATTTTTGAGGCGTTGTGTGTTGCGGCCTTCAGTGTAAGTTTGTAAGCGCCTCGATAGATAGGGGATCGCATTTTGTTTCCAGGGAAGAACGAGAGTGTCAGATCGTGAATCGTGACGATGGATTTTTTCCTATACAAAATTGGCGCATTGAAGTGCGTGAAATGCATCAGATCAAGCTTCGCCTGATAGAGTTTGTAGAGAAAGATCGTCTGTTCGGCGACAGAGTAGTGCTTGGCGCCGACCTTTACCTTTGTGCAGCGTTTGTTGGGAAGCTTGAAATTGGAAAATTCTGGTTCATTGAAAAAAAGCACATACTCATGTTCTTTATCCTCGGCTGTTATGTGATGCACAAGCTCGTAAACATATCTTCCAATTCCTGTGAATTTAGAAGAATACATGCGACAGTCGATGCCGATGCGTTTTTTTTGCGACATAAAAACAAGATGAGGAGGTGTAAGAAACTTGTCTTACTTCTCAGCGCCTTTAACGATCTTGGCCTTCTGAAGTGTGTGCTTTCGAAGTGTTTTGCTGTAACGCATTCGTGTAAGGTCCTTGACCTTTTCTTTCTTGATTTCGAACGCGCCAGTCTGCATACCAGTTTCGGTACAGTTCCAAACGGCTACTACGGTTTTAGCTTTTGCCATACAAAGAGAAATTTAAGAGCCCCCATACTGTAGGGGATTTTTATGAAAAAGCAAGAGAAAAGGCCATGTAAGCCTAATATAGGGTGGGCAAGTAGATGGCTTTATCTTAAGGCTGCTTTGATATTTTAGCAACAACCTCTTGTCAACATTCGGAGTTGTCACTATGATAGGTGGGCTTTTCGTCCTAGGGTGAAAGCGATGCGGAGTTGTAGCTCAGCTGGTTAGAGCGCCACACTGTCACTGTGGAGGTCGCGGGTTCGAGTCCCGTCAATTCCGCCAGATTATAATCTGGACTCTTTTAAGCGGCTTCTAGCCGCTTTTTTTGTGGTGTTTTTTCGTTGTTTTTGGGCCTTTTTGTGGTGTTTTTCTTGAAGCTGAAATCTTGGCGCCCTAGCTTTGCTTTACCTCTTTGATCATTGACAAATTCCTTATTTAGAGTATGCTTTTCCCCTTGTCGCCGGATTTACTCTCTAAGTTCAGCTTTATGTATCAGTTTTTGAAGACACGTTTAGCTTTGATTCTCATTATTACCCTCTTGGCAGGTGGTGCGAGTAGCGTAAAGGCTTATGAACTCAGCGAAGATAGTGCTAACCAGCAGAACCAGGTAGACACATCGGCTGGAAATGCCCAGTGGTCGCTCCCGAGCTCTGAAACAACCGATCTTGAGAGCTGGATTCCGCAAAAAGGCGATATTTTCGAGGTCAATGTTCAGACGAACATTGGTCACCTCTATCATCTCGATGGAACAACGCTCGAGTTCGAGGTTGTCACTGGTGTCCGACGTGTTGTTCGATATATCGGTTTACGATATTTTGCTGCAACTCCCGCAGCCAACTGGGTCGCCCAAGATATGCAGATCAAAAAGAACCGAGTTACGTTCGGAAAGAGTGGGCGATTTATTCGATTGTATAAGAATGGTGTTAATGGAACTGCCTACGGTATTCACCCATTTGGAAAGGAGAATTCAATGTTCAATGTTCCTGGTCGATACGGAAGCATGGGTTGTATTATCGTTCGAGAAGCGGTTATGGACATTCTCGTAAAGACTCTCGAGGTGAATGAAGGTAGGCTGCCTGTGAGGACGTTTCCAGATATGCCGCAGGAGAATGTCTAGCTCTATAGCATTTCATCATTATGAATATCATCCATCGTCTCGATCAATTACCGGAACCGGAGCGCGTGGTTTTCGCTACGAGTTATCGTGAGCAGGTGCTTCAAGCGCTTGGCATCGCACAGTCGTATGATGGAAGTGAGGTGAAATATCAAGAGCTCACTCGTGTTTTAATCGCGTTTGAAGGCTGGCTGAAGGGCTCTCTCGGCATCGCCACCGAAAGGAGAATTTCTCATCGCAGTGAGCGAAAACTGAGTTCTCTCGCCTTTGAGGGAAAACAACATATTGCCATTGATGACATTCTCGGACTCTCCGTAAAACGGTTTTCTCAGGTGCTCCAGGGTGGAGCTGTGGAATCTTTGGAAGATTTTTTATGTTCTTTAAATATCCTCTCCACTAAACTACCGGGCGACATTCTCCCCTCGGGTGAAGGAAAAATAGCTGAGAGCAAGAACGGGGATACGAGCAATGTGTTTGAGATCAAATTCCAGCAGCGACTCTCTCAGTTCGTCAGCCTCCTTCAGTCTTACGGTATTTTTACCGATGATATTCTTGTGTGCCATGGAGAGATTTCTGATCAGATGATGAGACAGGCATCATACAACGTGATAGATATTCCGAGATTGAATAAGCAGGTATTATTGTGCGATCAAGTTGGCGAGGCGACCTTTGTGGTCCAAGGACGATTACCGAGAGAAGTGCTCTTAACTCTCACGAAGGAACAGCTGCAGGAACGTTATCCAAATCTGGTTACTCGTGTCGTATACACTTCGGCGGCGGAGTGGGAAGAGCAACTCACGACATTACTTTTTTCCGATGGAATCGGTGCGAAGATTAATGTGCGCGACCAGGAAGCATTGCGTGCAGAGATTATGAAGTTAGTGTCGACTGCAGAGGAGTGGGCTCGGATGAGTCATATAACAAAACCTGAATTCAAAGTTATGGGACTCGGACTTTGCGCTATTGCGAGGAAATTTGGAGTAAGTGGAAATCCTGTCGGTTTCCGTAAAGTTCATTTAGAACTTGGAAGAAAGATTTATGGAGAATGCGAGGCGTTAGAGGAAATTTCTTTGGATAAACTAAAACTCAAAATTCTTGAACAGGTACCCACCGTTGCGCAATGGATAGCGATGAATAAAGAACGGCGATCTTCCTTCGAGGTCTACGGAATGGGCATTAAAGCCATTGCAACGATGTTCCATATGGATGGGAACTCTATCAGAATTTATAAAAATCATTTGGAGCTTGGAGAAAAAATTTATGGAAATCACGAACTTTTGAAACATGAAAATGTTCCCGCATTGAACGATGATGAGCTCAAGGCGGAAATTTTGAAGTTGGTTCCGACCGCGGAGGAGTGGGCGGGGATGAATGTACGAGAAAAATTGCAATTTAAAGTTACTGGCATGGGGCTTACGGCGATTGCAACAAGATTCGGAGTAAGAGGAAATCCTATCGGTAACCACTCTGACCACCTTAAGCTTGGGCAGAAGGTTTATGGCGAAGACGAAGCGTCTGAAACGGTTCTTCTTGAAAAATTGAGAATGAAAATTCTTGAACAGGTACCCACTATTGCGCAATGGATAGCGATGGGTAAAGGGCAACGATTTCCCTTCAAGGTCGATGGGATGGGCATTAAAGCCATTGCAACAAAGTTCGGAATTAAGGCAGATCCCTCTCATAACTATTCGGCATGTCTTGAGCTTGGACGAAAGATTTATGGAGAAGATGAAGCGCTCAAAGAAGAAAAAGAAATTTCTTTGGATGATTTGAAAGCAGAAATTTTGAAGTTGATTCCGACTGCAGAGGAGTGGGCGGGGATGAATACCAAAGAGAAGACAGCGTTCAAGGCATGCGGGATGGGATTTACGGCAATTGCAAAGAGATTTGGAGTGCAGGGTTCTTCGATTACAAATCATTCATTCCACTTGGAGCTTGGTCGACTCATCTATAAAGACCATACTCTTTTGAAACATGAAAACGTTCCCGCATTGAACGATGATGAGCTCAAGGCGGAAATTTTGAAGTTAGTTCCGACTGCAGAGGAGTGGGCCGAAATGAATTGCAAAAGAAGACAAGCGTTCAAGGTTGCGGGTATGGGCATAATCGCTGTCGCGAGAAGATTTGAGATAGAAGGAAGGCCTGCCACCAATAGTTCTGCGCACTTATGGCTTGGCCTGGCCATCTATGGTGACCATTCTTGTTTGCGAAAGGAGTAGAGATTGTCGCGCTACTTACACTTCTTGCAAAGTCCGCTGAGCTCTAATTGATGTTTTTCAACTTTGAAGCGGTGGAGTTTTTCCATCGCTTTTATGAAGGTGTCGAGATTTTCGCCGGAAATTTCTTCGACTTTTTTGCACTTCTTGCAGATGAAGGAGTGGTGGCAATCGTCGATGCCTTCTTCATTTACTTCGCAGCGAATGTAACCTTCGACGCCATGAACTTTGTGAACAAGGTCGAGCTTGTCGAGTACCTGAATAATACGATAGACCGTAACGGTATCGAGATTGATTTTGTACTTTTGGAGGGCGATTTCGGCGATTTTGTATGGTGAAAGGGAGCGGCTCGTGTGTGCAAGTACCTCAATAACGGCCATACGAGGACTGGTAATCTTGTATCCTTCATTACGGAGCGTTGCTTCGGCGAATTCTGTATAGCTCATCATGGTTTTGTGGCTTTTAAAACGGATAAAATGGGGTGACCACGCGAGTATTGTACTGGATTGTTTTATTTTATGCTATGCTTGGGCAAGGATTTTTTTGCTTTTTTATTGCACATTTCATGGAATCATTGAGCTTTGATGTTGGAATTATCGGAAGCGGCCCTGGTGGCTGTGAAGCGGCGCGAGTTTTGGCGGCTGCGGGATTAAAAGTTGCACTGATCGAACAAGATTTAGTCGGAGGAGAGTGTCTCCACTGGGGATGCATTCCTTCGAAGGTATATTTACATAGTGCGCACCTGTATCAGACGATGTTGAAAGGGGAGGCGCTTGGAGTTGTTGCCGATGGTGGTGTGCGATTTGATTTTCCAAAAGTTGTTGAGCGACGAAAAAAAGTTGTGAGCATGCTACATCGTGGACTTGAAAATAGCTTGAAGACGATCGGAGTGACGATGGTTGCGGGACGTGGCGCTTTGGTTGGCGCGAATACGATACGAGTTGCTGCACGGGATGGTACTGAGAGTGAGATTTTGGTGAAGTACGTTATTTTGGCTACAGGATCGAGTCCGAGAGTTCCGGATGGAGTGAAGGTTGGTGGTAGAATTATCACGAATCGTGAGGTTTTTCTTTTGGAACAGCAACCGAAGACGATGTTAATTACCGGCGGAGGAACGGTTGGATGCGAGATGGCGAGCTTCTTTTCGAGTATTGGGACGGCGGTCACCTTGGTCGAACGAGCTGATCGACTCTTGATGCATGAAGACGGAGAAGTGGCTGCTGAATTAGTAAAACTCCTCGGACGCCATGATGTAAAAATTGATCTCGGAACGAATGTTGAATCATTGGATGATACTGGTTCGAGTGTGAAAGTTGTTTTGAAACGCGCGGATGGTGTTGTGGAAGAAAGTGAGTATGATTACGCGTTGGTTGCGGCGGGACGAAGTTTGAATACGAGCGTATGCGATTGGGCGAGTGTTGGCGTGAGCGTGATGGAAGGCGCGCGCGGTATTGTGACCAATGGATTTATGCAAACAAGTTTACCAAATGTGTATGCAATTGGTGATCTCGCTGGAAAAGTTTTGCTTGCGTATACGGCTGAGAGAGAAGGCCAGATTGCGGCTTATCATATCTTGGGGAAAAAGGTCGGCGGAAAGATGATCGAGATGAATTACGCCGCGGTGCCGAGTGTTATTTTTACGAGTCCTGAGATCGCGAGTGTTGGACTTACGGAAGAAAAAGCGCGAGCTGCTGGAAAAAATATTACCGTTAAAAAATCTATGTTTGCTACGAATAGCAAAGCGCTCATCATGGGAGAACGTGATGGATTTGTAAAAGTTATTGCCGACAATGATACCGGTGTTGTTCTCGGTGTTCATATCATCGGCCCTGATGCGACAACCATGATCGACAAGGCAACGCTTGCGATTCGCGAAGGCGTTACGGCCTATTCAATGCTCGATGCCATTGCCGGACATCCTGTTACTTCAGAGACACTCGAAGAAGCCCTCGAAATGCTCACTGAGGATGGAAATCTAGGCGGATACTTTTCGTAAAATCAATTACGCAGCGTGCGCGTGAGCGTCATGTTCCTTGTCGTCGTTAGCCGCTTTTGGGCCAGCCTTTAATTCAACTGGAGGATTGCTATACGTCTCCTCTCGATATTTTTTGCTAAATAAACCGCGTAGCATTGCCCAGCCTCCTTTGAGAATCTCTCCTCCGACTTGCAATCCGAGTTTTGGCGGCTGCACAAGACTCTTTGGTAATTCCCAGAAGGTATTTTTTACAAATCGCTTTATGAGTCCAGGACTCTCGTCTCCAGCGTGAGCTGCAGGGTGAGCTGCTGCTGGTGGAACTACCGGGGTGGCAGCTGGAGTTGCTGCATGGTCTTCTTTGTGGCCAGCTGCTGCTGCGTCATGCGCAACATCATGGGGTTTTTCTGCTGCATGATCAGCTGCTGCCTTTGGTTTTTCCGCGGTGGCGCCATGTGCAGCATCGGGTGTGGCATGAGCCGCATCCGCTGGTTTTGCATGTGCGGCCTCGGTGAATTTTTTATCAATAGCGGCCTCAATATCATGATCACCGTGCGCAGCATCTTTGAATGATTTTTGAAGAGCAGCATCTTTTGCTTCTTCTGGGGAAAGATGGAGTTTTTCAATAATTGCTTTTCTTCCAGGCGCATCGTGCGCAGCCTGAAATTCAACCAACACTTCTTTTGCTGGTTTTGCTGGTTTTGCAGCCTCTGCTACTGCGGCATGTGTTGCATCTGCAGGTTTTGCAATAGCGGCATCTGGTTTTGGTGCAGCATGAGCTGCGGCTTCTGCTGCTTTTGGAGCTTCTGCTGGTGCTGGTGAAGGTGCGCTCATATTTTTTCGTTTTAGTATTACTATTTTTGTACGCTTTAATTATAACACAAAAGCAGCGTTTGGTAAACCATTACGCTTGAGGTATCCAGCTTTAAATAGTCTTATTTTGGGTTAATATAGATCAAAATATCCTGCACGAAACTTCCGATAAGTGGTGCAAACTGAATTTGTCGAAGGAGAAAAACGAGAAGGGCGATGAAAACGGTGGCACCCAAAACAGAACCAAAACCTACAAGAATTCCATGCATGAGCGAAAAGAAGTAAAACTTTTTTCGATTGCGAAGAGAGGTGAATGGTTCGAGCGCTTCGATACGTTCAATGATGGTTGCAATACGCTCGATCTCATTTGCGAGACGTGTTTCGGAATGTTCGTGCGTACTCTGCTTTTTTCGTGCGAGAATTTTCATTATGAAGAGTTGTGAGGATTCTACAGTCATGATTGTACGTGGCAGTGGCAATTCTCGCAATATCGGGTATTATTTCGTTATGAAAATATATACAAAACGTGGCGACAAAGGTGAGACTGATTTGTTTGGTGGGAAGCGTGTACCGAAAGATACGCTGCGCATTGAGGCAATCGGAACCGTCGATGAATTGAATTCACTTATTGGAGTTGTCCTCGCAGTAGGTCCTGAAAAAAATACTTCCGACCTGCTCGTTGAAATTCAAAAAGATTTATTTGTTCTCGGTGCCGACCTCGCAACTCCAGAAAAACAATCTGTTCGCGGACACGATGATGTGCCACGTGTAAGTGATGTGCGCATCGAATTTTTCGAACAGATAATGGACGAACTCGATAACGAACTTGAACCAATGACCGCATTTATTTTGCCTGGTGGATGCCAAACTGGAGCACAGCTTCATGTATGCAGAAGTGTATGCCGTCGCGCTGAACGCATCTGTGTTTCGCTTATGAACGAAGAACCTTCTGTCGAAATGAGCGTCAAGTTTCTCAATCGACTATCTGATTTATTTTTCATTTTAGCACGCTACGAAAATCTTAAGAAGGGGGTTGGAGAGACGAAGTGGTTGGCGAATTAATTCTGCACATACCAATCCTGCGGATCGACTCCTGTTACCGTTTCACCGCCTTTTACTGTAATGAGTATTGGCTTGTGAGATGGGCATTCGTATTTACTGCCACATGTTACAAATTCAGAATAGTAGGCCCTGTAACTTGGAGTAAAGTCAGCGAATTTTTCAGCAAATCTTTCATACACATAATACGTACCAACTGGTAATTCCATCTTGTATCCT
>Ga0172380_10007105_pt1 | contig 12721 bp, 22 predicted proteins | sample Leawe162metaG_FD_119747 | JGI IMG/M metagenome (GOLD analysis project Ga0172380, IMG submission 119747) | Leachate microbial communities from a municipal landfill in Southern Ontario, Canada - Leachate well 162 metaG | ecosystem: Engineered > Solid waste > Landfill > Unclassified | place...
CTAACACCACGAGCTTTTACACTATAATCACCTTTTATGTCGGTTCTCGGGTTGAATTCCATGTTCCATGCGTACATATCTCGCATAATTCGCTCTGTAAAGGAGTCAAAATTCTTCACAACGTCTTTAATTGAGATCGTAATGGTAGCCATTCGGCCTGAAGTAGCTTGCGCCGTTTCATTATTAACCATCTGGCCTATCATCCATGTAGGAAGGGTAGTTTCTTCATCGCCAAACTGCTTGAAAGCATCCACAATCCTCAACAGTTCTTCAACATGAGAGTCGATATTATAAACTCTAAGGGCAGGATATTGGGCATCAATGCCCTTCCCCTCCCTGAACCATAGTTTTCTCGAATAGAACGAGTTAATATCAGTTCCAGGGGTTAGCAATGACCAGTTAATTTCCACCTGTGGACCAGCCACACACGCAGCGTTATCAAGTACCATCCTTGCACCGGCTGAAATGGCTAACTGGGAATGTCGCATAATACGAGCAAGACCTTCACCGTAAAGTGAAGTTTCATCCTTTTCGTAATAAAAGAGTTTATATTTGTCGAGCGCCTGATCATACAGAGTAGCCATAATAGGTTTCTGACCAAGAAGCCATACGTTCGCTGCATATTCAAGCTCAACATCTTCTATCTCCAGTCCACAGGCGGCCAAATCGTGTCCATCCACATATCCCCAGTATTCAAGAACTTCATATTTCTTTCCCATCTGGGTATTTGTTGATCTACTTGTATCATATGTTCCTGCACTCACATATGAAGCGCCATCTTTTCTTCCCATGGACGTTTCACTTTCAATTACCTGAAGATCAACTTCCCAGTTTTTAGGAACGTAATCACCATCTCTATGATCGTTAAGATATTCTTTGATCATTTCCGGGTAAAAATCTGGTCGTTTAAGAAGTTGGCGAAGATCGTGTTTGGTCATAAGGTGTCGTTCAAACGATCCCTCTATGCCCTCAATATCGGTAACACTCATATCTGGATACCAATCCCATATACGGATGGCTTCAAAAAAAGGAATCTTCTCTGTTTGAGTTGATTCAATGTAGTCACCACCAGTAGTATCCGGTTCCCATTTCCGTTTTGTGCGATTACTGATCATCGGTCCTTTCATGATGCCGGTTCCATATAAAAGACCTGACCGAAGAACCTTCTTTGTTTCTTCTGGATAATCCATTTCAATAAACTGATCGTCTATAACACTTGACATTCTTGCACAACGATCCTGAACTTCTTTCTTGATAGCAAGTCTAAGTTCTTCTATATCTGGAGCGATGGGAGATTCGAGTGGCTGACCGTTTTCATCAACCGTCTTCACCAAAGCAAGAGCAATCTCTTTAACGAGTTCTCGTGACACCTTTGGTTCTGGAGTGGGTTCTATTTCCCAATTCTTATCCGTATCGGGAAAAAGCATTTCATGAAGTCTGGAAAGGACAATGTTAACCTTAGAACGGGTTATTTTTGGATATACTCTGGAATGGTTGGCGTCTATCTTTATATCGGGATCGTATATGCCTTTCATCTGACGAAGACATTCAAGCCACTCAAGTTCTTTTGGTCTACGATATGATTCGTTTATGGAAAATTGATTCCTGAGTCTATAACCGAAGGACCGCATTGCTTCACTATTGCGTTCCGGTTTGCTGAACGCCTGTTGTATCTGATCCATACTCTTACTCCTTTAATCCCTCGGTTTGGGTATCAATACCCTGTTATCGATTGTGACGGTACGTACTTCTGTTGTTGAACCTGTGCCGCAAATGCTTTCCATCTTTTATCGTTTGATTCCTTATCCTGAATATATAAACACAGCATTTCTAAACTATCAGCAACATGAGAGGAAAAGTTCTTTTCTGGAACTGGTTTATATTCTTCTCCCGTCGTCTTCGGTTCTTTTTCGTAATGATACCCCCCGTTCATTGCCTTGCGAAGATTGTGGCAATTTGGAGATATAATTAGACCCGGTTCGCCACGATACATCTTATTAAGAAAGAATTCAACAGCACCTACCCTCGGCATAATTGCATTGGTTGGTGCAGGAACTACATTTCTCAATCCTACATCTGGACCTTGAAGAACCTCAAAACACGTTGATTCATCCGTTGGAGAACGGGAAGTTCCTGCTGGATCTCCAAATCCCATCACGTTCATTCCAAAATACTTCTGTCGAAGCAAAGGAAGTAGTTCATTTTCGCAAAACTGTCTTATCCCCCCTACCCCAGTCAACTCATCAAGAATCCTTAGTTGACCAAGAGGAGTAATCTGTCCTATGACCACCGTGGGATTAAGTCCAAAGTCAAATCCGACAATAACATCTCGTCCTTTAATTGGTTCTAATATATTTGGAGCAACGTGGACATTATCAACAAAACTTCCAAAGACAGGTTTTCCGCTGATGAGGAATCCATACTGCCCATGAATATAAACACGGATATACATCTCGCTTTTCCCTTTGGCGAGGTTTTGGTAGTAATTCTTGGCAATATGTTTGGTATTCTCTGCGTGTGCGGAAAGGCCAGAAGGTTGTTTGAACATTTTGAAATTGTCTGGTTTGATTTTCTCGGCAATATTATAAAGGGTTGAACCTTCGTCTGGAGGGTTTGTATCCATGAACATTCCATACCATGAAGCACCACCATCTCTTTTTGAAGGATAACGGCCTATACGAGAATCCATGGCCTCTATAATACTCCACGGAATCTCACGGACTTCATTGAACCATGCCCATGTTACTTCAAGAGAAAGAAGATTGGAAACTTGGTCTGGACGGTCAAGAGCACGAAAGATAACCTCATGATGAACGCCGGGAACTTTTGTAAATATATAGGTATGGTCAGTTACCCTCCACTCGCCAAAAATACGTGGAGGAAACCAGTCATGATACGTTTTGATAGTAGTATCGCGTAGTTGCGTATAACTGTTCCTCACAACAACAGAACGTGACCGCCTTATTCCGTCTGGTCCAGGAACTTGCTCTTGCGCTCTTTTGAAGTCTTCAATAACACAACCACTGCTCTTTCCGGAATTACCAGTTATAAAAATTTTATCATTTCTTCTCGCAACAAAAAAACCTGTTTCGGTTTCAAAACAATATTGCCTTTCTACATATATCTTTTCAGCTAAAGTCTTTTTTGTATCGTGACGCATACCGACAAAAGGACGCGATTGATTTTCGATAACATTGTAACAATCTTGCTGACCGACACCTTGATGGATCAATGATATGGACGCCCTGATGCCATGACATGCAAAAACATATTGCATGAAATCTGCGTCTTTCTTTTGTGTTGTTGAAAATATTCTTACCCCACATCTATTTTCTTCACATCCATCCCAATGAATCATCTCATCAAGAATAATCCCAAGTTGATATTTTGATGATCTCCAATATTTAGTGAGCGTTTTGTTTCTTTCCGGTGCATCGAAAACATAAATAAATTCCGTTGGTCTTCCGGGATAATTTCGTACTTCAAACTCAATCCCCATACGAGTTAAAAGATACGATAACCGTTCTCTTTTTCTAATTCTACGTAAACCAATATAACACTTTAATTCATTACTATAAATTTTCGGAAAGTGTCCATCTGCACATATGGCAACCATAAGTCTTAATTCGTCATCGGACAAATCAATACTGCTTTTCCCTTCGTAATTAAATGCAGTCGGAATCATTCCATCCCAACCTGATAATAATTTATTGTGTTCATCAAAAACTTCTTTGGCGGTTATAACTCTAAACACCTTATTATTATACTTTTTATTAAACAATACTCTATGATTTGGAGTAAGTACCATATCTAACCCACGCGATTTAAAGTGGTACATTTCTCCGTTATACGGTTGATTTATGTAATTTACAGGGTTATTGAATGTCATTATATCTGTAGATGGATCATATTGAGCAATCAAATGATTATCCCACTGATCTATTCTAACCCATCCTTCTTGTGACAAAAATTCAGTGTCTCCAGACAGACAAGCAAATGGTCCCATAAGACAACGCATCCTTGTGTTATCCATTGCGAACTTCTTGATGGTGGGTACATCAGAATAATCATATAAAACCTGGAAGTCCTTACTATCGTTCATCTTTACCCTACTTTATACCGTTCCATAATACTTTAACGAACTCTGCATTGTCTTCATTGGCTTCTTTGTATCCCATTATAAGACAACTTATCGGTAAAATAATTATGTACGAAATGGGAATCATCCACCAAGCGATTAACAGACGGAGCAATAAGATTCTTATTCTTTTCATTTCATCACCCCGGACCAACAGTTTGATCAGTTACCTTTGCGTACAGTCTGAAAACAGAACTATTCGCTGGTGTGTTTGGAATCGGATATGAACTCGCTTCTATTCCTACTCTTAGAAACTGAGGTGTGAAAAGGAGGGGTGACATTCTCATGGAATCCTCTTTAAAGGGTTGTCCTGTTTCTTCATCCATTTCACCCTTTTTGAAAAACCTGAATGCTCTTGGTTTGTTTAATTTGTTTCCGCCACTCATCTTACCCACCAGAAGCATCCCATGCATAAACACCGTCGTAAGAACTCCCTCATCTTTTTCCATTTTTTATTCTCCTTTTGCTTCACACGGAATTGTTGAAAATAGTAATTCTACCTCCGAATCACTGATAAGGCGGTATGACCTTTCAAATACATCTTTTGGCGACCATGATATATATCCATCTTCGTAACGAACCTTGTGTCCCGGCCTTGTCTCTCTATTTGATACATCCCCACCTCTTATCTTCTTTAAAAACGAACATTCATCCATTTCTTCCGCAGTAATTATTTTGGTTCCTATATACGTCTTTTCCATTTTCATCCCTCCCTCATTTTTTCCAGATGTCTGGAATTTTTGTTGCAATGGTTTTTTTATAATTATTATCGTTGTCATATGTTTATGACACTTTTCTTTCCCATTTTTTGTACAAATTGGACACTTCAATCTGTCACCCCATTCTTTTCGCATTTCCTGTTGTGTTCTCCTATAAATTCCTTTGACAATGGTTTATATCCTCTTAAACGATATATTTCTTTTACAAGTTGACCGTTCCGTCTTTCAACAAGTTCACACCTATTCTTCCAATATTGAGTATCTTTATCCATATCCGTCTCCAAGAATTTTCCAGATGTCTGGAAATTTTCAGTCTGCCATACTAAATTGTCACGTTATTGACGTTTCCGCACTTTTCACACTTTAATTCAAATTTTCCACGGAACTCCCTGGAGTCTTCTCTACATTCCTTGGTTTTTGTATTCATCACATTCCCGCAATGAATAACAAAAGGTAATTTAATATCAGCAATTAACTCATTGCATCTTGTACAGTATATTTTCATATCAGTCTGCCATACGGCAACTTTCAATGCAAAGAATCTTCACCCTGTTTGAAAGCCAGTTTGCAAGTCCATCAATCCTTCTTCCGTCATAATCTAAACGAGCATTTATGTGTTGTTCGCCAACATAATATTCAACCTTTTTAAGTGACTCTTCTCCATTATATAAGATGTCGTATTCAGCGCCCTCAGTGTCACACTTCATGAGTTTTACTTTATCGATGTTAAATCTCTGGAACGCTTCATCAAGAGTAATAATGTCACATTCTGCTTTTTCATGCCATTTCGGATTGAAAGTCATAAAAGAAGAGGACCCTCCTGAGTCCCCTTTCTTCCCGAAGAATATTTGAACCTTTCCATTTATCTTTCCCAGACCGATGTTATGAGGTTCGATATTAACACCATTTAATTCGATGTTTCTTAACAATGTAGCATAGGTTCTCGGGACAGGTTCAAGAGAAATGATTCGTGCTTCTGGAAAACATTTGGCCATAAGAATAGAGAACATCCCTTCACACGCACCTACATCGAGAATCGTATCTCCCTTTCCGAATACAAGTTTGCTCTGAAGCACCTTATAATTATCTGAAAAGATTTCCGTTATTAGGTCCTTTGCCATGAATGTTTCTTCAAAATAGAATTTCACTCCCCCAAATTCATGTTCAATCATTATTCTTCCTCAATTTTTTAATAATGTTTATAACTGAACTGCATGACAATCCAGATCCATACGGTTCTCTTAAAACTCCACTTTCTTTTAAAGAACGTCTTTCCTTTTTTGAAATAACAATATCCTTTACTAAATATTTTAGTCTACCGAATTCATGTTCAATAATTCCATCCCCCATATTGTTCTTCATCCCTTTGTTTCTCAAGTTCAACAATAGACACAACTCCCATTATGTCATCTATAACAAGCAATGGAACTATTTTTTTAATTGCTTCGTCTGAACAATCCCACCATTTTAATTCAAGAAGTCTTTTAATGTGCCATTCAGGAAGTCTGTATCTTATAAGTTCGGCCGGATTTCCACCTACTATTTCATAGGGATTTACATCTCGTACAACATGGGATCGTGCAGCAATGACTGCCCCATCTCCTATCGTCACACCACGCATAATCGTTACATCTCTTCCTATCCATACGTCGTTTCCTATAATAACGTCTGGTTTTTCGGTAAACATGGGAGGAGGAGCAATCGGGAAGACATCTGTGTGGGCATAGCCGAATCCATAAGTGGACAGTGCTCTCGAATTGTGCCTACCTCCCAGTATGATATGAACGTTTTTAGCAATGGAACAGAAGGCGCCAATCTCCACCTTCCCTTCACCATCCCAACAATGAACCGTAATGTTGTACGCTTCAGAAGAATACTTTCCTACTTTTGTAATTGCAGGACTTAGAGACATACCCTGTTCCTTTTTTTGGCCAATAATCGTGTAACTCTTTTCTGTTTTTTAATTTTATTCTTTTCCCTTCTACCTTCAGCTTTATAACGGGCGCATTTTACTTTGTTGCGTCCATACTTTTTTGCTCCCTTACCACCCTCCTTTCTTCGTTTCTTAGTAATAACAACCTTTGCCGTTTTTGCCATGACATTTCACCTCCTTTTCGCTAGTGTTCTGTCATGGCATCACCTCACTGTTTCTTTTCATTATTCCTCCTCTTTTTTTGTTTCCTCGTGCATACCCCCCAGTAACATTTCAGGCGCTGCGGTTTGAGATACCTCTTCTTCGTAAGGCGTAAGATCGCTTTCCGGATTTGTGGCACGTTCGAGTTGCTTCAAGTCAATCCCCGTATTCATCTGTTTCTCAAGTAGTTTCTCATCCTCCAGACCTTTTAGGACCACATAAACCATTCTGTTAGAATTAACACCTTCTTCTTTAGACCTTATTCTCGCAGCCATAAGCGAAGACTCGATCTTCATAAGTTCTTTGACCATAAACTTGAACTCAGAATCTGCCTTCATCATATCGACTAGTCGTTGTCTGCCCTTTTTCCTTCCGTTGCCCACTGAATTTCTATAGGCATATCTCAGATCCTGAAGCATCTGATATGCAGACTTTGCATCGCCGGAATCAAACTTTTCCACCACCTCGTCCACTTCAACCACTTCCGGAACTATCCCCGCTTCTCGTTCAGCCTTCAGTCTTTTTTTGTTGGCGTTGGCCTTATCGCGTCCACTTTGCATAGCAGCGCGTTGCTGAATCTTTCTCAGTTCTTCTTTGGAATAGTTTCCCTTTTTCTTTTCGTTGAAGTAATCAGATATCGGTGCATCTTTGGTAGGTTTACCACCATTCTTGGTAGTCATTCCAAACACTCCCGAAATTAAGAATTGATTTTAAATACTTCTAAACTTACATATATTCATTGTCAAGTAGATATTTTAGAATTTGTTTCCACTTTTACTATCTTAACCCTTACAACACTCAAATTCAGATACTTTTTTAATTGGTTCCATTGCATACCCCAAACAACACCAACATCTTGTACTATGGCTTTAATAGCATCATGTCTGGTCCTTCTGATGGTACGGTTATGTAACCAAGGATAACGTCCGTTGTATTGTATGGCCCACATTCCTTCCCTCGTATCCCACATATTCTTCTCCGTTTCTTTTGAAGTACTATTCTTTTGGAGGTTTACACTGAAAGCATTTACATGAAGGATGATGCGCCAGAGTATTCTTAACTAATGGCGTTACTATCTTTTTGGCATCATCTTTAGTCTTTATCACTTTCGGTGTGTCAATACTCGTCTTAACTGGTTTCGCCGCTTCCTCTAACTCTTTAATCCTTTCCATGAGGACTTTACAGTTAGAACACTCCGAAGTACCAACCTTCTTTTTCGCCCTCCTTTCTTTTTGGTACGCCCTCATCTGTTCTTTGGTTCTTACCATCACAACCTCCATGTAACATTTTGTAACTCACATTCGCTTTGAATCCACTGTTACACCTTATTGTAACATTGTCAAGCCGTTTTTATGATGGTCGTTGTAACTTTTTGTAACACCATTCCTATCTTTTTCTAAAATTTCCAGAACATTCAATTCCATATACCCTTTATTCTATTCAGGTATACCCCCCCAATACCCCCTACCACCCTTTTATAACATAGCATTATTAAAAGGGTTAGTAACATACGTAAAGTAGCTCAAACAGGTTAGTAACACGTATAAAGTAGGTTAGAGACTCATCCCGCCCCATCGATCACGAATTCCGGGTTGTACGGGCACAAGCATAAAAGAATTCTTTTACTTGGCTTACTAATGATTACGTATATATATGATTGTCTATTGAATTGATAGTGATTAGATATAAAGGTATGCTACGCATGGATTAGGAGTATATGTCGTGTTACTTATAGCATGTATATACATTATAGATATCCCATCGCCCCTGCGTTAAGAAACGATCTATCCCTTACTGTGTCTACGATTGCTCATATGCGTCAACTGTTGACGCAGTTATATATTGTGCCCCTTTGTATATACGGTTTACATATCATTGTAAACCCGCCATCTATTCCATAATCGAATAATAGATTGCAGCATATGAATAGCCTGTCTTGTGTAAGTCAATACAGTGTTGAGATAGAGAAGAGAAGGAAATAGAAAGGCTTGGGGATACTGTTCAGCAACTACTGAAATATGAGTAATCTGATTATTGAATAGATATGATTATGCTTTTATACTCTCATTGGAAATACTATATACCCTCACGGCGAAAGCTGAAACAGGATCGGAGTCCTATGTAAAATACCTGTCAATACGGCGTTTTGATTCCTGTGTTTTAACATGCAGGATCAACCTGATACAAATTCGACGTTTTTGCATCTTATGGCTAAGATCTCCAGCGCTTTATAAATCCCAAAACCTAAAAGAAAACATAAATATAAGGAATAGACCTTTGGGCGAAGTGTGGCATAAATATTTCCAGATGTCTGGAAAAGTGCGCAAAGTATTTCACACCTGTTTTATAACCCTTGATATTGCTACTCTTTATGGTGTGTAAATGTTTACGCAGTGTGAACGTAAATAAACACTAATATGATGCAAAACATCCCCTATATCAGCCATGTCAAATGATAGATAAAATGATAAACACGTATAACTATATGATATTACATTGATAAAAATAAATATTGAAAATGTTAATAATTGGCAGACCATATGCATGTATAAAAGGCAAATAACATAATAATAGGAGGGAAAAATCATGAAAGTAGAAAAAAGAATTGAAAGTGGATCGGTAGTTGTGGAGATTACTCTTAACGAGGAAGAACAAAAAACCATGATCGGAGTAGGTGTGCAAGAAGGTGGAAGCTCTTGGACTGTGTCAAAGGATAATCCCATCAAAAACTTTGCCTGTCTGCTGCGGGCACACTATGGGAGTTATAAGGATATCCCATTGACGCTACTGATGCAAGATAACTACTGTGTGCCAAAACCGTGCTTTGACCTCACCGCACAGCAAATCCTTGAGATTGCATTAAAAAACTATGATGCAATTTTGCAAGCAAAAGCAGATGCACACGCGCTCTGTGGGGTTGCGGAGTGCGTCTCACAAAAATCAGCCGTGGAATTTTTAGCCACGGAAAACCGGCTCTTATATCGGACAAGCAAAGGGCAAATCAAACCGATTGAATAAGTTAATAGTTGGCTCAATATATGTATATATAAAAGGTAAAACATAAACTGGGAGGTTTAAAAAATGGATCATACAAAAGGACCGTGGAAATGTCAGGTTATACCAACAACAACACGCAGTGGGGATGAAGTTTTTGTGAATATCTATAGTCAAGGCGGTTATGCTTGTGGGAGAGCTTACGGCGAAAGTATTAAAGAGTGCTTTTCCATTGCTCGCCTTATCGCCGTTGCTCCTGAATATGATGAACTTATTAATGAAATTGCCAATGATCTTGGGTATGCAGAATGGGCAACGCCAAAACACGCAGAAGACATTTTATGTGAATTGATTAAAAAATATCATACAAGGTTACGTGCGGCAATCGCTAAATCAAAAGGGAATTTATAACAAATCGGTCAGTGGTTCAGTTTATTGGGAATAACAGGAGGCAACGAGCAATGAAAGTTGAGAATATGACAGGTAATAGCGGACGAGAGATTCCAAATCAATTTATAATTCGTGATGATAAAGGAAATGTTTTCTTTCAGTCCTATCAAAGCATCATCGTCAAGATTGACAAAAACGGAAACACGTTTCTTGATCGGAATAAATGGGATTATTCAAAAACCACCGGCAAATATAGAAACGAGTTTCTAAGAGAAACCAAAAAGGACACAGAAAAGAAGATCAAAACCGGCGAGTATAAACTTGCAAATTTGAATTAATCCTCCTGTCAACAACCCCCTTCACCTTGAGGAAGTGGAGGGAGAGATTGACCGGATGATTAAAATTGAAAGGAGATTAACACATGAAGCCATTAAAAAAGATAAAAGATAATCGCGTAAAATGCAAAACTAACGAAACAGATTGCACTGGAGGAATGGAATGTCTTTCAGATACCAACCCCCCATTAAAAACCTGCAAAAAGTGTTTGTGTTATACTTGCACAAACGGAAAATGCCGAAACTATAAAAGGCTTTAGGATGCAAAAGGAGACACAACCATGACCATGCAAGAACTTGAAACACTGAACATTGGCGATCTTGTTAATGTCATACTCCCTTCTTGGGGTACAACCATCAAGGGCTGGCGCGTTGTTTCACAAGTGCGGAGATATTACATCACCATTGACAGCAATGGAATTAGAGATTTAATTGTGCATCCAAGAGAAGTTTTAGCAATAAAAAGGAGGGTCAAATAATGAGATTCACGCTTGAAATTAAGATGGATAATGCAGCCTTTGAAGATGATCCGAGCTATGAAGTAGCAAGGATACTAAGGGAAACGGCAAAACGGATTGAAGGACACCCGCATTTTTCACCTGGGCATGAACAACCTTTGCATGATGTAAACGGTAACAATGTTGGTTGTTTTGACGTTTGGAAATGAAAGGAGGACACCTTGAACCGATTAAATACTTTCGATGATGATTTGTTGGAGAGGATGAAAAGAGCGGCTGATTACATCGGCAGAAAATCCAATGAAAAACTTCTTCGGGCACACACAAGAACGGAGTTTGGATTTTTAGCCATTTGTATTCTTGAACTTGTCATGATTGCTTATTTACTGGGGAGGTGAAAAGTGAAACCAGAAATCAGGAAAGCGATTGAGGAGTTGATTCCATTATATGATGAAGTTGATTCTTCAGATTTGGAAGGGATCGCAACGGCCAAGGCTTATGAAATAATCAAAAAGGCTAAACCCACGCAGAACGCCTTGATTAGTATGCTGGAAATTATGGACTTAGCCGATATTATCCTTGAAGGCGCTTACGATGAAATCAATGCAAGGGAAAGAACCGAAGCAACACAGGAGGGGTCCTATGATTGATATTGTAATAATTATTGTAATTCTAATATTTATATTTGTGAAGAGAGGGGATTAAATCATGGTATATGTAACGTATTACATAACCGATGACAACGAAACAGTCATTGTTTATGGTGGAACTGACAAAGCCAAAGCGGTGGCGGCAATGAAAAAGGGCCCCATAGTAAGAACATCATATCTCAATAAGTGGGAAGATGAAGAATTGATTTCGGAATACTACCAAGAATGGTGGCGTAATCACCGTGGGGGATTTGTAAGAAGTGTTGGAGAAGTTATTGAATTAGAACATTGGAACTGTATCGAGTGCGGCAATAGAATCATGGAAGATGATAAGGTGGCGCTTCTCATCCTGGATCAAACTGGACTGTGTAGAGAATGTGCTGATAAACAACAAACGGAAGATCGGAAGGAAATAGAGGGGATAAATGGACCTTATAAGCGCCCTTAAACGGGCAAATGAAGAGAAAACGGCTTTCATTAACGTACTTTTGGGTGATGGCCACATAGCCGACAAGCATCTCAGACAACGGGTAAGCGATCTTGAGCTTCAGAATGAAAATCTGATGCAGGAAGTAATCGATCTTACAGAATCACTGGAAAAAGAAAGGGGAAAATAATGGAAGTAGTCACCAAAGAAAACAATGATCTTGCACGGCTCAAGGTATGCAAAGAATGCAGAAAGACAACATATACATGTTGCGAGTTCTCACGAAAAGATAACCAAAGCGATAGTGAATTTACATCTTTGGTATGTCCATTTTGTTATGAACCGGCATTGTGCTATGTCAAGGAAGGAGGGGGAATATAATGGACGTAAGTTTTGATGCTACCAGAGACAGGGGAACGGTACGTTTGCACCAAGTAAGCCAAGAGGAATTTGATAAATGGGTTCGTTTGACCGAA
>Ga0172380_10007106_pt1 | contig 12720 bp, 12 predicted proteins | sample Leawe162metaG_FD_119747 | JGI IMG/M metagenome (GOLD analysis project Ga0172380, IMG submission 119747) | Leachate microbial communities from a municipal landfill in Southern Ontario, Canada - Leachate well 162 metaG | ecosystem: Engineered > Solid waste > Landfill > Unclassified | place...
AAATTCACGCGGGTATCCGCCAGATACACCAGGTTGCCGTCGACGTCCTTCGCCAGCTTCAGCGTGTTGGCCTTGGTGAATTCGGCCAGATGCTGGGCGTCCGGGCAGGTGACCCAGCGCGCGGTGTAGATGCCTGCGTTCTCGAAGCTGGCGTCGACGCCGTATTCCGTTTTCAGGCGATGGGCGACGACCTCGAACTGCAGCTGCCCGACTGCGCCGATCAAGAGGGTGTTGTCGGTGAACGGCTCGAACACCTGCACCGCGCCTTCCTCGCCGAGTTCAAGCAGACCCTTGTTCAGCTGCTTGGCGCGCAGTGGGTCGCGCAGACGCGGGCGGCTGAACAGCTCGGGGGCGAAGTAGGGGATGCCCTTGTATTGCAGGGCCTCGCCTTCGGTGAGGGTGTCGCCGATATGCAGCTGACCGTGGTTGTGGATGCCGATGATGTCGCCCGCCACCGCGTCTTCCATGCGGGTGCGCTCGTTGGCCATGAAGACCACCGCGTTGGCGATTTTCATGTCCTTGCCGGTGCGACGGTGGCGCACCTTCATATTGGGGCTGTAGCGCCCCGAACAGACGCGGAAGAAGGCGATGCGGTCGCGGTGCTGCGGGTCCATGTTGGCCTGGATCTTGAACACGAAGCCGGTGAACTTGGGCTCTGTGGGGTCGACCACGCGCTCGACCGCCTCGCGCGGCTGCGGCGGCGGCGCCCAGTCGGACAGCGCGCGCAGCACTTCGCGCACGCCGAAGTTGTTGATCCCGGAGCCGAAGAATACCGGCGACTGCCTGCCCTTCAAAAATGCATCAAGATCGAAGCTGTCGCCGGCGCCGCGCACCAGCTCGATTTCCGACAGCAGGGTGTCGGCTTCGAGTGGGAAGCGTTCCTTCAGGGCGTCGTCGCCCAAGCCCTGCAGCGACTCGAACTGCTGATTGGCGTTCTCCTCGCCCGCCTTGAAGCGCAGAATTTCGTTGTTGAGCAGGTGATACACGCCCTGAAAGCGCTTGCCCATGCCGATCGGCCAGGTCACTGGTGCGCAGTGGATTTTCAGGATCGACTCGATCTCGTCGAGCAGTTCCAGCGGCTCGCGCACCTCGCGGTCCATCTTGTTGATAAAGGTGATGATGGGCGTATCGCGCAGGCGGCACACCTCCAGCAGCTTGATGGTCTGTTCTTCTACGCCCTTGGCGGCGTCGACCACCATGATCGCGGCATCCACCGCGGTCAGCACGCGGTAGGTGTCCTCGGAGAAGTCCTTGTGGCCCGGGGTGTCGAGCAGGTTGATGGTGTGGCCGGCGTAGTCGAACTGCATCACCGAGCTGGTCACCGATATGCCCCGCTGTTTTTCCACTTCCATCCAGTCCGAGGTGGCGTGGCGGGAGCTTTTCCGGGCCTTGACGGTACCGGCCATCTGGATCGCGCCGCCGAACAGCAACAGCTTTTCGGTCAGGGTGGTCTTGCCCGCGTCGGGGTGGGAGATGATGGCGAAAGTGCGGCGGCGCTGCACGTCGCGCAACAGTTCAGGGGGGAAGGCGGTCATGGTTCTGGGCTGGGTTCCCGCCGGGACGGGAAGGGGGAAACGATAAAGGCCGCGATTATAGCGTCAGGCGATCACGACCCGGTTGCGTCCGGTCTGTTTGGCCTGGTACAGGGCGGCGTCGGCCCGCTTGAACAGGGTGTCGTAGCTGTCGTTGGGGGCGTATTGGGCGGCGCCGATGCTGATGGTGAGGTGGCCGGCCTTGTCGAAGCGGTTTTCGGCCACCGCCTTGCGGATCTTTTCGCAAGCCGTTTCCAGGTTGGCGCCGTTTTCGGCGAAGGTGATCAGGCAGAATTCCTCGCCGCCGACGCGGAAAAAGCTGTCCGCTTCGCGGCGGTTGTTTTCGATCAGTTGAGCCAGTTCCTTGAGCACCGCGTCGCCGACGGCGTGGCCATAGAGGTCGTTGACGTCCTTGAAGTGGTCGATATCCAGCATGGCCAGGCATAGGCCCCGGCCGTAGCGGGCCTCCTGGCGCAGTTCCAGGTTGAGGATCTCGTCGAACTTGCGCCGGTTATAGATGCTGGTGAGTTGGTCAGTCTCGGCCAGCGCTTCCAGGCGCTTCTCGACCGCCTCGCGGCGGGCGATCTCGGCCTTCAGCTTGTCGTTTTTATGGCTCAGCTCGATGGTCACTTCTTCAAGCAGGAACCGGCCGTGCTGCAACTGCGCCTCGGAATCTTCCTTGTGGCGCAGCAGCAAGGTGGCGATGAACACCAAAATCAAGATCAGGACGGTGGCCAGCAGCCGGGTGCGGAATTCGTGGCTGCCGGGGCAGAACAGTACGTCGATCCAGGGCGCTTGGTGACCGAACAGGTATTTATCGATGCTGGCATCGACCAGCCAGAACAGCGCCGCGCCGGCGAGGCCGAACATCGCCTCGCCCCATGAGGCCGTTCTGGTCAGTCGTTTCATCGCCGGCTCCGCTCATGGTTTGGCCTCAGGACCGGGCCGGTTCGAAGATCGCGTCCAGGTTGAGGCTGTCGCAGTAGTCCAGGAAATCGCCGCGCAGGGTCGGGATATGGGTATCGCCGGGTATGCCCACGGTCATGTTGACCGAGAACATGGTGGTGCCGGTGTGCGGGGCGGGGTAGGTGTCGGTGGACAATTCTTCGATGTTGATGTTGCGCTGGGCGAAGAAGTTGGCCAGGTTGTGGACGATGCCGGGGTGGTCCATCGCCACCACGTTGATGCTGTAGGGCACCAGCGGGGTCTTGCGCTCGAGTTCCTTGGTGCGGCGCTGGACGATGGCGAGGCCGAGTTCGGTGCCCACGGTGGCGAGCCGGTCTTCCAGCCGGGTCAGGGCATCCAAACGTCCGGATACCAGCATGATGATGGCGAATTGGCCGCCCAGCAGCGACATGCGCGACTCTTCGATATTGCAGCCGGCCTCGACGATGCGGCTGGTGAAACGCTGAACCAGACCGACCTGATCCTCGCCGGTGGCGGTGATGACGAGTAAGTCGCGGGGATTGGCGATAGTGTTCATATGTGGGCTATCCGATCTCGTGGTCTCAATGTAATCCTAGATACAACGGCTTATTCCCGCTTGCCGAACAGCTCGACCAGGAACTCGTCGAGTTGCTTCCAGGAATCCTTGTCGGCCTTGGCATTGTAGGCCAGGGGCAGATTGAACTTCTTGCCGTAGGCGTCGGCGTCGGGGTTGGTGAAACTGTGTTTCACGCCGGGGTAGCTGACCAATTTGTATTCGACGCCGGCCTGGTCCATCTCCTTGGCGAAGGCGTCGACCTGGGCCTTGGGCGCCATCGGATCGTCGGCGCCGGTGAACACCGCGATCTTGGCCTTGACCTTGCCCTTTTCGGCGGCAACGAGGGGCGGCAAGCTGCCGTGGAAGCTGGCCACGCCCTTGAGGTCGACCCCAGCGCGGGCCATGTTCAACACCACGCCGCCGCCGAAACAGTAACCGATGGCGGCGATCCGGCCGGATTCGACGCTCTTGTGCCGGTCGAGCAACTTCATCGCCGCCTCGAAACGGGTCTTCGCCACCGGCATATTCTTGGCGACTTCCTGGGCGAATTTGCCGGCGTTGTCGGGATGGTCGGCGGTCTTGCCGTCGCCGTACATGTCCACCGCCAGGGCGGTATAGCCCATGCCGGCCAGCATCAGGGCGCGCTTGCGGGCGTAATCGTTGTGGCCCCACCACTCGTGCACCACCAGCACGCCGGGGCGCTTGGTCTTGATGTTTTTGTCGTAGGCCAGAAAGCCCTTCATGGCGACGCCGTTGTCGTTGTAGACCACCTCCTCGCCGACGACCCTGGCCTGGGCCGCGGTCGCGCCCAGAATCAAGGTGGCTAGCAAAAACAATAACTTGCGCATGGTGTATTCCTTATTTATTGGTTCGAATCGGTTAGCGTGAAACGCGCCGAAGGCGCGCTTTAGCCTTCCTCGCCCGCAGGCGGGAGCCGGGGCGGCCAATCGCCATGCCCGTTAGGGCAGTTGATCGCCGTCGAGATAATACCAGCGTCCCCCGAGCATCTCGAACCGGCTGACTTCGTGCAGGCGGAAGCCCCGGCCCGCGACCTTGTAACGAGCGACGAATTCGACCGTGGCATGATGTTCGTCCTGCTGAGCGTGGCTTTTGACGCTCAGTCCCAGCCACTTCGGCGCCGGTTCCTCGACCAGGTTCAGGGTGGCCGGGCGGGTGTCGGGATGCCAGGTGGCCGACAGGTAGGCCGCGTCGCTCAGGGTGTAGGCGGTATAGCGCGAACGCATCAGGCTTTCGGCGTCCGGGGCCGGCGCGCCGGCCAGGTAAGGGCCGCAGCAGGCGGCCAGGGGCGCGGCGCGGCCGCAGGGGCAGTTCGTGGTCATGGGGCGCTCGGGCAAATGGCGTTGAGGGGGCAATCGGCGCAACGCGGCTTGGGCCGGCAGTGCTGTTTGCCGAGTTGGACGATGAGGGCGTGAAATTCCTTGTAGAGGCCTACCTCGCGTGGAATCTGGCTTTCGAACCGGCGCTGGACCTCGGTGTAGCGTTCGCCGCCCCGCAGTAGCCCGAGCCGGCCGAAGGCACGCCGGGTATAGGCGTCGACGACGAAGCTGGGCAGATTCAGGGCGTAGAGCAGGATGGAATCGGCGGTTTCCTCGCCGATGCCGTGCACGGCCAGCAGGTCGTGGCGCAACCCGGCCAGCGGGCCTCGCGCCGCCAGCGTTTCCGGGGCATCGGCGACATCGCGTTCGTCCAGGAAGCGACACAATGCCTTGAGGCGCTTGCTCTTGACGTTGAAAAAGCCGGCCGGGTGGATCAGGTCGGCCAGCGCCGCGTCGCTCAGGGCCAGGATGGCTGGGCAACTCAGGGCGTCGGCCCGTTTCAGGTTGGCGATGGCCTTTTCCACGTTGGTCCAGGCGGTGTTCTGGGTCAGCACCGCGCCGACCATGACCTCGAACGGCGTCTCGCCCGGCCACCAGTGCTGGGGGCCGTGGCGGGCGAGGAGCAAGTCGAACGGTCTGAGCCAGTGGCGGTTGCGCAATTGATAACGGGGAAAGTCGATCGAATCGATGGACCGTAGTCGAATCGGCAATACGGAGCAAGCGGCCCCGGCGTGTGTACCATCGAGTAGGGCGATTATGTAGAATCGCTCACCCGTAGGGAGTTCCAGCCGGGTCTTGCCGGTTGGCTCGACGTCCACGAATAATCAATCGATAAATGGGGTTCGACTATGTACAAAAGCAGCAGATGGGTGGCGGTTTCTCTGTTCGGCATGATGTTGGCGGCTTGCGGCGGAGGTGGCGATGGCGGTGGTGTCGCGCCGGTGGCGGCGGTCACGATCACCAATGGGAACATGGACGCGGTGGCCAGCGCGGCCTTGACGGCGCAGTCGTCGAGCGGATTGGTCGGAGCCGCTACTCTCGATCAGACCGGAGTGCTCGGCGCGGAAACGAACGCGTCGTCCCGTGCCGTGAACGCGTTGGCCAAGCTGACCGTGGATCGTTTTCTGGCTACGTTCGACGGCAGCCAGGGGAAAACCGGGGCCATGGGGATTCAGGGGCAAGAGACGTATGGCTGCGCTTTAGGCGGTAGCTTCACGGCAACCTACAACGTCACCGACCCCAACGTGGTGAGCGCCGGCGACCAAGTGACCCTCACCTTCAATAACTGTCAGGATGCCATGGGCTCGATAGCCGGCACGATGCAGTTCGTCGTCAATGCCTATACGGGCAATCTGGTCTTGAATTCGTTCGTCGGCACCTTCGATCTCTCGGTTCAATATACGCATTTCACGATGTCGACCGCCCAGGGCTCGGTTTCCTTCAATGGCGATATGCGCATGTCCGCCAATACCACCAATGCGAATTTCTCGGACTTTACCTTGAGGGCCAATTCGCTGGCGTATACGGTCAACGCCGGTGGCCAGCAGGCCAGCATGACCCTGAGCAATGTCGATAGCTTTTTCCGGGACAATAAGCTGTCGAGCCAGTCCGAAGTGGACGACAACTACTACTTCTCGGCCGTCTTGCCGAGCTTCTCCGGGGCGGCCGGCGTCACGACCCTGGCGACGGTGGTCATTCCCTGGAATAGCGTTGCCCCGACCTCGGGCAAGCTCCAGGTGGCGGGCAGCAACAGCACGCTGTTTCTGACCTTCCAGCCGGGCGACAACGTGCTGCTTGAGCTCGACAGCGACAACGACGGCGATATCGATGTCAGCCACACCCGGACCTGGGCCCAGCTCGACCTGATGGCCGCTTGATTCGGTCGCGCGCTTTGCAAAGGCACCCGTCGAGGGTGCCTTTTTTATGTCCCGGAGGCTGACTAAACCATGAATAAACTTGCCCTATCCATTGCCATGGCCTCGATGTTCGGGCCCGTTGCCGCGCATGCCTTCGATAGCGTCTGGTCGGCACAGGCCGGCATGGCCTATGAACAGCTTGAAGAGGTGTCCACCATGGGGGCCAGACTGGTCGAAGAAACCGGCTGGCAGCCTTACCTGGAGCTCGGCAATCTCACCCGGCTGCCGGCGGGCGCGGTACGTACGCGCGTGCTGGTGAGCGGCGGGGCGCTCGATTACGCCGGCCGGACCCAGGCCGGCGGTCCATTCGATTCCAGCACGGATTATCGCCGTGCCCGTTTGAGTGTCGCTTACGCCTATCCGGTGTCGACCGCCCTGGAAATCGGCGGCGGGATTGAAGCGGAGTGGCTGGAGCGGGATGTCCAAGGCCGGGGGTTGGTCTCCGGCATCGAGGAGGAATACCGATTCCAGCGACTGTTCGTCCGTCTCGGTTACGCTTTTCAAGCCTTTGGCCGCGATACGCGGCTGGAGCTGGACGGGATCGGGGGCATCGGCGGTAGTCAGGAGGTCTATTCGCCGGGTGTGATCGACCGGGTCGGGCTCGATCTCGGCGATACCTACGGCGTGCGCGCCGCCTTGGCGTTTCCGCTGGGGCGGCCCGTCGCCGATGGCCTGTCCTGGACCTTGGCTCCGCATATCGAATATTTTCACAGCGACCGCAGCGATAACCGACCCTGGTTGCGCAATGGCCTGTACCAGGGCGTCGTTGCCCAGCCGGAAACGCGGCGCTGGCAGGTCGGCATCGGTTTGCGGGCGAATTGGTAGTTCGACCTCCCTCGCGATGCCCTCCGTGCGTTCGGCTAACGGGCATGGCGATTGGCCACCCCGTATCTGGAAAACGGCCGGATCGTCGGCATGCTCAGCTATACCGATAGGGTGATGAAGGGCATATGCAAAGCGATCTGCTAGGGGAGTCGCGATGAAACTGACCATCCTGGGCGCCGCCCACGAAGTAACCGGTTCGTGCTATCTGGTGGAGTCGGAGCGACTGCGCTTTTTGGTCGACTGCGGTATGTTCCAGGGCGGCCGCGAGGCCGAGCCGAAGAACCGGCGCTTTCCCGGCTTCGATCCGGAGGGCATCGATTTCGTCCTCATCAGCCATGCCCACATCGACCATTCCGGCCTGTTGCCGCGCCTGATCAACCTGGGCTTTCGCGGTCCGGTTTATTGCACCGACGCCACCGCCGACCTGCTCGGCGTGCTCCTGCCCGATGCCGCCCACATCGCCGAGAAGGAAGCCGAGTGGCGCAACTACGACAAGCGCAAGCGACGCGGCGCGCTCAAGGGCGAGACCGCGCCGCTGTACACGGTGGAGCAGGCCCGGCACAGCCTGCGGCAACTGAAACGGCGCGACTACGACCGGGTCTTCGAGCCCCACCCCAAGGTCCGGGTCCGTTTCCGCGACGCCGGCCACATCCTCGGCTCCAGCATCGTCGAGGTCTGGGTGACGGCGCGGGGCAAGGAGACCAAGCTGGTGTTCTCGGGCGACCTGGGCATGCCCGGCCGGCCCTTGATGAACGACCCGACGCCTATCGCCGAGGCCGACTACCTGCTGGTGGAATCGACCTACGGCGACCGCCTGCACAAGACCCTGGAGGCCACCGTCGAGGAGTTGGTGTTCGCGGTCAACGACACCCTCCAGCGCAAAAAGGGCAACGTCATCATCCCGTCCTTCGCGGTCGGCCGCACCCAGGAGATTATTTACCTGCTCCTGAACCTGATCCGGCAGGGTCGCCTCCCCGGTTCCCTGGCTATTTTCGTCGATTCGCCCATGGCCTCGGCCGCCACCGAAATTACCCTGAAACACAGCGACCTGCTCGACCAGGACGCGCGGGAGCTGCTCGAATGGGGCCGTGGCAACGGTGAGCGCCTGCCCTATATCCGCTTCACCGAGAGCCCGGACGACTCCATGGCGATCAATACCATCCGCAGCGGCGCGGTGATCGTCTCCGCCTCGGGCATGTGCGACGCCGGGCGGGTCAAGCACCACCTCAAGAACAACCTGGCGCGGCCGGAGAGCACGGTGATCATCGCCGGCTTCCAGGCCCAGGGTACACTGGGTCGGCGCCTGGTCGACCGGGCGCCCTATGTCCGCATCTACGGCGAGCCGATCCCGGTTCGGGCCAGCATCTACACCCTGGGGGGCCTGTCCGCCCATGCCGACCGGGACGCCCTGTTGGGCTGGCTGGCCGGATTCGAGCGGGCGCCGAAACGCACCCTCGTGGTCCACGGCGAGTCGGCGACGGCCGAAGGCTTCGCTGGCCTGATCCGGCAACGCTTCGGCTGGGACGTGGCGACGCCGGCCAATGGCGAGAGCTTTTCGCTGGATTAGCGTATCCGGCGCAATGCCCTTCGGTTATTGCGCCCTACGTTCGGCTGCAAGGGGGTAGGGCGCAATAAGCGAAGCGCATTGCACCATGCGTGGCTATCGAGGCAGCTCGACCACGAAATACTCCCCCAGCGCCCGGCGGATTTCGGCCAGGGTCAGATGTCGCGGGATGGCGATGCCGGCGGCGGCCTGGTTGCTCTGACAGGCGAGGGCGCGGACCTGGGGTTGGGCGTCGGAATGGAGCCGGAATTCGCTGATGTAATAGAGATGGCTGGGCCGGTCGTCGAAGCCGACGGCTGGGCCGGCGACCCGCCAGGGACGGGTCGGCATGGCCGAGGCGGTTTCCACCCGGCGCTGGAAGCGGGTGACCCGGAATGTGTCCGGTCGCACCTGTTGCGGCGTCGCCGCGACCGTGTCGAGCTCGAAGATGCAATAGGGCTGGCTCTCCTCGACGCCGTTGCGGGCGACGGGATGGCCGTATTGCAGGCGTAGCGTGGCTTGCTCGGCCGGGATGGTCAGGGGCCGGGTCAGGTTCAGCCGCATGTCGGCGGGGTAGGCGTAATGGGGCGAATCGGGGGCGTATTCGGGCGTGCTCGAGCAGGCGCCGGACAGGGCCGCAAGGCCGAGGAAAAGTAGGCTGCGGTAGACGGTCATGATCGACTCCACTGCTAAGATGTTCTTTGGACATTAAGGCATATATCGGGTTTCGGCCACGACCATGGACAAATTACGTATCGACAAGTGGCTTTGGGCCGCGCGCTTTTTCAAGACCCGTAGCCTGGCCTGTCAGGCGGTCGACGGTGGCCGGGTGAAGCTGAACGGCGACCGGGCCAAGCCGAGCAAGGAGGTGCGTCCGGGCGACCGGATCGTGGTCCATGTCGGCGAATACGAATGGGACGTCCGGGTTTTGCTGCTGTCGGACCGGCGCGGGCCGGCCGAGGTGGCCCGCACCCTGTACGCGGAAGACGAGGCCAGCCGGCAGCGCCGGGACGAGCGGATCGCCGAACGCCGCCTGTGTCACAATCCCGCCGCCGAACTCAAAGGCCGCCCCACGAAACGGGACCGGCGCATGATCCACCGCTTCACCGACGAAAAATGACCGACAAGGCCAGCGACAACCCGAAGGCGTATCCGACCGGCGTCATGCCCGGATACGAGACCCGCGTCTTCCCCGAACGGGTCGACTTGATTTACCGCAATACCCCGTTCGCCCAGGCGATGTTGCTGCTCCTGGTCCTGCTGACCAGTATCGTCCTGGTCGGTCAGCCCGGCGCGGAGGGCATCGACTACTGGCTGGCCGGCATGGTGGCGGTCGCGTCGCTACGGTGGTGGCTGGCCTTGCGTTACCGGCGCGACCCGGATGCCGGCGCCCGGACCGGGTATTGGTACCGGATCGCCCTGGCGGGCGCGGTGGCGGCCGGCCTGGGCTGGTCGGCGTTGACCCTGGCGATCTTCCCGGACATCGACGCCGAGTATCAGGATCTGGTCATGCTGATCCTGGCCGGCGTCGTCGCCGGCGCGGTGCCGGTCATGTCGGCGGAACTCAAGCTGTTCCTGGTCTACGAGGTCTTGACCTTGCTGCCCCTGATCGTCGTCCTGGTGCGGAAGGGCGAGTCGATCGCCTCGCTGTTCGCCGTGGCGGTGTTGCTGTTCGCCCTGGCCCTGGCCCGTAGCGCCGCGTATCTCCACAACATGATCGGCGAGAACATCCGGGAACGCTTCGCCAAGGAGGCCGCGCTGGATCGGAGCCGCGAGGCCAACCGCCAGCTCAGCACCGAGATCGAGCAGCGAAAGCGGATCGAACTCGACCTGGTGGCGGCGAAGGAGGCCGCCGAGGCGGCCAACCGGGCCAAGGGCGAATTCCTCGCCAACGCCAGTCACGAGATCCGCACCCCCATGAACGGCATCATCGGCATGACCAACCTGGCCCTGGATACCGACCTGACCGAGGAACAGCGGGAATACCTGGACATGGTGCTGGCCTCGGCCAATGACATGTTCGCCATGCTCACCGAGGTGCTGGACTATGCTAGCCTGAGTAGCGGCTCGCCCCTGTATCCGCAGGTCGTCTCGCCAGTGGAGCTGGTTGGCATGTCGGTGGCGCATGCCGCGCCCGCCGCCGAAGCCAAGCGCTTGTGGTTGCGCCACGAATTCGCCCCCGACCTGCCGGAGTCGATCCAGGTCGATCCGAAGCCGATCAAGCAGGTGTTCGACCAATTGCTCGGCAATGCCATCAAGTTCACCGCCCAGGGTGGCGTGACGGTCCGCCTGGCGCCCGACGCGCCGGGTCGGCTGCGCTTCAGCGTCCGGGATACCGGCATCGGCATCCCGGCGGACAAACAGGCGCTCATCTTCGAGGCCTTCACCCAGGCCGACGGCAGCGCCACCCGCCGCCACGGCGGCCTCGGCATCGGCCTGGCCCTGGCCGCCGGTCTGGCCAGCCGGGTCGGCGGCGACCTGCGGGTCGAGAGCGCGGTCGGCGAGGGCAGTACCTTCCATTTCGTCTTTCCTTATGAGGCCTGAACCATGTCCGAATTCGACTTGATCGTGATCGGTGGCGGCGTCAGCGGCATCGCCGCCGCCGCCCATGCCCGACGCGCCGGCCGCGATGTCCTCCTGCTCGAAGCCGGCGACCGTCTCGGCGGCTGCGCCCACACCTGGCAACCGCGGCCCGGCTTCTGGCTGGAACTGGGCGCCCACACCGCCTACAACTCCTACGGCGCCCTGCTGGCCCTGAACCCGGACCCCGCCTACGCCAACCTCATCCCCCGGGCCAAGGTCGGCTACCACTTCTTTGCCGACGGCAAGCCGCAATCGCCCTTCGCCCGCCTGGGCTTTCTCGAAGCCGCCCTGCACCTGCCCCTCGGCCTGGGCCGAAGCAAGGCCGGCCAGGACGTGGCGAGCTATTTCACCCGTCTGCTCGGCCGGGGCAACTGGCAACGGCTGCTGGCCCCGGCCTTCGCCGCGGTGCTGTCGCAACCGGCCGGACCGTATCCCGCCGAGTGGCTGTTCAAGCGCAAGGACCGGGTCAAGGCCGCGCCGCGCAAGTTCAGCCACGCCGGCGGCCTGCAAGGCTGGCTGACCGAACTGCTCGGCGATGTCCCGGTCCGCTACGGCCAGGCGGTGCAAGGGCTGAGTCTGGAAGGGGAGGGCGTGCGACTGCGTCTGGCCGACGCCGTTTTAACCGCGCGGGAAGTGGTCATCGCCACCCCCCTGGACGTGGCGGCGGGGCTGCTCGACGGCGTCGCGCCCGAACTGGCGGCACGGCTGAGCGCCACCCCCATGGCCGACATCGAAACCCACGCCGTGGTCCTGCCCGCCGCCAAGACCGCCCTGCCGCCGGTGGCCGGCCTGATCGGCGGCGACGACGCCTATTACTCCGCCGTCAGCCGCGACTACCTGCCCCACCCCGAATGGCGCGGATTCGCCTTCCATTTCAAGCCCGGCCGATTGAACGCCGAAGCCCGGCGGCGGAAGATCGCCGAGGTGCTCGGCTGCACCCCGGCCGACTTCGCCCACGAGACGGAAAAGATCAACCGCCTGCCCGCCCTGACCCCGGCCTCGGTGACCCTGGCGCTGGAGCTGCGCGACAGCCTGGCGCGGACGCCGGTCCGCCTCGTCGGCAACTACCTCAACGGCCTGTCCCTGGGCGACGCCGCCGTCCATGCGGCGCAAGGAGCATGACATGAAGCACGTACTGGTCCCCCTGGCCCCCGGCTTCGAAGACCTGGAAGCCACCACCATCGTCGACCTGCTGCGCCGGGCCGGCATCGACGTCGTCACCGCCGGCCTGCAACCGGGTCTGGTCCAAGGCGCGCGTGGCATGCGGGTGCAGCCCGACGCCAGTCTGGACGAGGTGCTCGGCCGCGACTTCGACATGATCGCCCTGCCCGGTGGCATGCCCGGCGCGGAACACCTCAAGAACGATCCGCGCATCCTGGCCCTGCTGAAAAAGACCTCCGCCGCCGGCCACTACACCGTCGCCATCTGCGCCGCCCCCATCGCCCTGGCCCAAGCCGGCCTGCTCGACGGCAAACACGCCACCAGCTACCCCGGCTTCGTG
>Ga0172380_10007107_pt1 | contig 12717 bp, 15 predicted proteins | sample Leawe162metaG_FD_119747 | JGI IMG/M metagenome (GOLD analysis project Ga0172380, IMG submission 119747) | Leachate microbial communities from a municipal landfill in Southern Ontario, Canada - Leachate well 162 metaG | ecosystem: Engineered > Solid waste > Landfill > Unclassified | place...
ACGGGGTCAAAAAGCCTCGATTCTGCTTCAAAAACGGCGGTAAGACGAGCCAATGTTCGACCATTTTTCGACAAACATTCGTTTTTGGCTCAAAAACGGCGATCACCCGTGAACGGTTACCAGCAAAAGACCGGATCGGGCTGGCCTCGTTGGCATATCCTCGTGGATCGGTCAGACGCGCCGCATAAACGCATCAATCTGGATCGAGCGTGGGAATTGTGGCGCGACAAGTGGGGGCTTGGCGGATTGCAATTGCAGGCGGGCCGGGAGTTCGATGATCCCCGACACGCTATTTTCTACGTCACCAAGTACCTGATTAAGCCACCGGAGAAGGGATATCCGGTGTGGGTGCTGGAAACCAAAAAGACGATTCGATTCTTCCAAGGGTCGGGCAAGTTGGGAAGCATCCTGCTTGCCGGTAACCGGTGGCGTCCAGTGAGAATGATGAAAGCGGCGAAAAGCGTGATCTTCCGCGCGAACGTGTGATCCACGACCTGTCGGAAGCCGAGAAGTCGTGCCCCTGCTGCGGAACGATGCGAACGCCCATCGGCGAAGAGACCAGCGAACAACTCGATTACATACACCCCCAATCGCAAACGCGACGGACCGATGGCATTCCTCAAAGACTGGGGCAAAGAAGATGTTCGCTACTTGCAGGCCGATGCCTTCGGCGGATACGACGGCATCTACGCTGGCAAAGCGGGAGGCAACGTAGCCGAGGTGGCCTGCTGGGCGCACGCGCGTCGCAAGTTCCATGAAGCGCGGAAGACCGACTATCGCCACAGCGCCCAGGCGCTGGCGTACATCCGGCTGCTGTACGACGTGGAAACCGAAGCACGGGAATTGTTCGACGCGCAGCAAGAAGCCGCTGCATCCGACGCGACGCCGCCAACGCGCTCGCTGGCCGATATCCGATTGGAATTGCGCCGGGCGCGCAGCGCTCCGCGACTGGCGGAATTCAAAACGTGGCTCGAAGGATTGCGGGCCGCTTCCGGGGGCGGGGGGCCGGTGTTGCCGAAAAGTCCGATGGGCGAAGTCATCACCTACGCGCTGAACCAGTGGGACGCGCTGTGCGTGTACACCACCGGCGGAGACCTGGCCATCGACAACAATGCCGCGGAAAACGCCCTGCGGCGCATCGCGGTCGGCCGCAAGAACTGGCTGTTCGCCGGCAGCGACAACGGCGACCGCACCGCCGCGATCCTGTTCAGTTTCATCGCCACCGCTCAGCGTCATCATGTCGAACCCTTCGCTTATCTGCGCGACGTGCTGGCCCGCATCGCCGCCACGCCCATCAGCCAACTGTCCGACCTGCTGCCGGACCAGTGGAAGTCGGGTGTATCCTGATTCCTCTGTATCCTTCACCACGCCAAACCACCTGTTGCAAGCAGCGCGAATTCCTTTGCTTCTTTCCATATTTTTGTTTCGATTGACAATATCATGCATTCGTCCCGATGTTGTGCGTCAGCAACAGTGAACGCCAAGGGGCCGAACTTATCTTCAAGCACCATGAGAATCTGTTCATCGGGATCAAATCCAAGGTTCTCAGCCCAGACCTCAATCCGTTGCTTGATTACGACACTGGCATAGTTGATCGTGGCCTGAGTCATTGGCTCGCCTTTCCGTAATCGCGGAATGTGGGATGGTTGGGAATTTGATTGCCCGACGGACGATACACGTCGTGGACGTGGATTGTCTCGCCAGTCTTGATGTTCTGGTATGTACTCTCGATACTCACGCCACCCTGGGCACTGCGGGCCGTTGCGCTCTCGGCGCTCGTTGAAACTCGTTGCCAGTCCTGAGGAGTCGCCTTGAAGTCCGCGATGCATTCAACAAGCGGACGCACCTGTACTTGGCCGGACGGATACGATAATCGTCCACGGATTCGCGGAAGGTATTCTCTACTTACTCGACCGACTCGCCTTGGAATGTCACCACATCGCGGATGCCCACGACTTCACCGTGAAGCATGCCCGCTTCGGCGTCGAACTCGACCTTGCCCAAGTAACCTTTGTATTCCATCATGGCAGGACTCCAGCTTCGGTCAGGAAACGCCGCATCGACTTTACCGCGCCTTTATCGGTTTCCTTTTGCGGATGCGGGTGATGAAACACCGCTCGTACCTCATTCAATGCGATGCGGACGCGCGAGACGCTGATGGCACTGGGTGTGGGGACGCTCATCTTCCGGGGAAGTTCCCGTCGGTGCCGACGGCGGCGAACACGCGTTTATGGCTTGATAATTCGCCGGTCAAACCGCACCGGTTGCTTGGGTCCAATGGTAATCTTGGCGAAATCCGAATGGGCAGGATTTATCAAATAGTTTGATTCCGTTGGAACGATCACACTCGGAACCTTCAATACCGCTGAACCACCCATCCCAACCCAGCCATCGCCGATCCGCCGAATTGCTATCGGTGGAGGTGATTTTCGCCAGGTTTTCGGTAACGTGGCAATATCGACCGCTGTGGCCAACGCCTCGTCGAATATTACCTCGAAGAGAACATAGTGATTGAGCAATTCGTGTGACTGAAGATGGGCCAACATTTCCAACATCGCCAGTGATGCGCTGCCAGCGGTATAGATCATCGCCACACCCGGAGTATTCCACCGCCCGCCAAATCTCCTGGCGTTATCTCCGGTGAACGCCGCCGCGGCATGCTTGGCCTTGACGATACGCCACGCGTGAATCGTCATGCAAAGACTCCATACTCAAGGCGACCAATGAGATTCTCGACTTCGCGAGCTCCCACCTCGGTATTAGCGATGTCCATGGGGGCCTCTCCTCCCAATCCTGCTTGGGGTGTTTGCAGCCACTGCCGCGCCGCAGATGTGTCGCCCTCAAACAGGTCCACGGCAAGGTCGAATATTCTGGACACGCGCCACAGTCGGTCCGACTCGTCTGGCTGAAGTCTTCCCTCGCTTTGCCGCCGCGTGAGTGTACGCTGCGGGATCGCTACGCAGTTGGCGACCTTTTCCCAGGATAGTGATGTCGCCTTCTGAAACCTGGTCAAGCGACTGAATCGAAATCCGCTCCGAACCATCCGTACAATGGCAAGCGAATCGTCGGTATCTAATCCGAGCATACGCCCCCCCGGTCGCACCTTCAGAACCTTGCCATGATGGCGGGTCAAATGGGTCGTGATCTTTGGCATAGTAACTCCTGTCGTTGGCCGATTGGCATGATTATATACGCCAAATGGCCACGATACAAATATCGGCACGCTTCTCCCCCCCAGATCAACCATAAAACTCATATCCACGCCGCTCTAACGACGCACATGGCACAATATCCCAAACATACAGATTCCCACGTCCTGTTGTCTCACGCTGATAACCGCGACAAGGGCAAGATTTTTTACCAGCCGGCGGGCATGCGTCGAATTTTTAGGTTCTCTTGGTCAGAACAAGGTGTGGGCCACATTACTTCAGTATTCAAAGGGACTTGCGGCAACGCTAGTCCCTTTGTCATTGGGCAAAATCAGACAAATTGTCCCCGGTTTTGTCCCCTCGAAAATGACACATATGGACTCGCCGAAGTTCGACGTTACGAACATCGGAGGTCTCTATCATGGCGAGTCTTTTCAAACGTGGTTCGGTTTACTGGCTGAAATATCACACAGGCGGGACGCGAAAAGAAATCACACTTCGCACTGACAGCTACAAAATCGCCAAGGCGAAGAAGGATCAATTTGAAGCGGCACAGGCCCAAGGCATCGACAACCCTTTGCCCAGCCGTACACCCGTCGCGCAGATCGTCGGCGCATACATCCGGCATATGCGGACGATCAAAACCGCGAAGTCCGCCCAGACCGACACGTATTATCTGCGCGAAGTGTTCGGCCCCCTCTGCGATGAACTGAAAATCACCAGCCGACGCATCACCGAGAAGGCCCGCAAGAAAGCCCTCGCAGCCGGAGAAAAGATCGACGCTCGCACCGCCCCACGAATTGAAGTCCCTTACTTCGAGGCATTGACCACCGCCCACATCGTCCAATTCATCGCCTCGCAGGTTCGCCGCCGGGGACTGGCCCCCAAGACCGCCAACCGTTACCGCGAAATCCTTTGCCGCCTGGTCAACTGGTCCGCCAAGCAGCACGGCATCCGTATGCCCGGCAACGTCAACCCCGCCAAAGACGTTGAACGCTACAAGGAGAAACAACAACCGATCCGCTACCTCACCTTGGAACAGATCGACGAACAATTGCACGCCCTGCGATTCACGCCCCAATTGCAAACGATGGTTGCCATGTTGATCTATGCCGGTGTGCGGCGCGGGGAATTGCTCTGGCTGACCAATGACGACGTGGACCTCAGCGGACGGACATGCGTTGCGGATTTGATCGTCTGGCGCAACTGGCGGAGCAGGTGACGGGGCAGAACCCTTTGAGCGGGCACCTGTTCGTCTTCCGCAACCGAAGCGGCGACCGGTTGAAGATTCTGTACTGGGACCGGGCCCCAGGAGACGGCTATGTGCTGTGGTACAAGCGGCTGGAGGAAGGCGTGTTCAAGTTGCCAAGGGTCGATCCATCGCAGCGATCCGTGCCGTTGCGAGCCAGCGAACTGGCGATGCTGCTGGACGGGATCGACCTGTCGAGCGTGAAGCGGAGCAAACGTTATTCGCGTGTTTCGGGATGACAGATGAACGCTGCGAATTCTGAAATACTCAAAAAGCGGTGGATAAGTCGCTGAAATTTGACAGCGCCGAATCGAGTGGTATGTTGCATTGAACGCATGGATGCAACCCCCGGAAGCACGAACCTCCTGTCCAACGACGCCGATACGCTTCGCGCGCTGGTGCGAGAGCGTGAGTCGGCCCCGGCGTTGCGCCAAGCGACGATCCTTGAGCAGCAGGCGACCATCGAACAGTTGCGTCGGATCAACGAAGGACCGACCTGCCCACGCTGCGGTAAATCCCGGAAAAAGATCGGCGAAGAGGTCGGCGAGCAATTGGACTACACGCCGGCGTCGCTGTTCGTCATACAGCACCCCCGGGGGTGCGGCCGAAGTTCGCTTGCTCGCACTGCGACGCCCCCGGATGCAGCGGCGTGGCGACCGCCGACAAACCCCCGGAAGGTCAGGTGATCGACAAGGGTCTGCCGGGGCCGGGCCTGGTGGCGCATGTGATTACCAGTAAGTATTGTGATCATCAGCCGCTGTACCGACTGGAAGGGATGCTGGCCAGACATGGCGTGTCGATCGCGCGTTCGACGATGTGCGGCTGGATGAAGGCGGCGGCCGATCTGTTGACGCCGCTGGTGCAACTGATGGCCGCGCGCATCCGGGGGTCGAAGGTGATCCACACCGACGATACGCCCATGCCGGTGCAAGACAAAGGACGCGGCAAGACCAAGACCGGCCGATTGTGGGTGTATCTGGGCGACCCCACTTCCGGGGGTTCTTATGACGTGTTCGACTACACCGAGTCGCGCAGCCGCGACGGCCCCCGCAACTGGCTTAAAGAATTCAAGGGGTACTTGCAGGCCGATGCCTTCGGCGGCTACGACGGCATCTACGCCACGGGCGATGTCACGGAAGTCGCCTGTTGGGCGCACGCCCGTCGCAAGTTCTACGACGCGCGCACCAGCGACCCGGCGCGGGAGCATCACGTGCTGGCGATGATCCGCCTGCTCTACGATGTGGAACGCGACGCCAAGGAACGCCAGGCGGAAGACAAGACGTTCGCTTCCGGGGGTGCCCAAGCCAAGCGAGCGATGCGTCAGGAGCGTTCATGTCCGCTGCTCGAACAGTTGCACGCATGGCTGCTGCGCGAACGCGATGGGGTATTACCCAAAAGTCCGATGGGTCAGGCGATCGGCTACGCACTGAATAACTGGGATGCTCTGGTGCGTTACGCCGGGGACGGTGACCTGGCCATCGACAACAACGCCGCCGAACGCGCGATTCGCCCCCTGACCATCGGACGCAAGAATTATCTGTTTTTCGGCAGCGACGGCGGCGGCCGCACCGCCGCCATCCTCTACAGCGTCGTCGCCGGCGCCAAACGACACGGCCTCGATCCGTTCGTCTATCTCCGCGACGTGCTGGCCGTCATCGGCTCGACCCCGATGAGCCAACTCGATCAGTTCCTGCCCGACCGCTGGAAAGCGCAGTAACTCCAGGAACTCGCCGCCGCCTGAACCCTCGCAGGCCCGATCATATCAAACATGGGGCGGCCGAACGCTTACCAATCTGTTATCCTGCCCCCGCCGCCTCACACAGGAGTTTCATCATGTCCACCGATCCCGATTGCATCTTCTGCAAGATCGCCGCCGGTCGAATCCCATCGCACAAGGTTTACGAAGACGATCACGTTTTCGCCTTCCTCGACATCAATCCCCTCAGCGAAGGCCACACGCTCATCATTCCCAAAACCCACGCCGTCACGCTCGACCAATTACCCGCCGATTCCCTCGCCGCTTGCGGCTTAGCAGTCAAAAAAATCGCCCCCGCCTTGGTGAAAGTGACGCAATGCCCCGACTGGAACCTCCTCCAAAACAACGGCAAGCTCGCCGGCCAGGTCGTCATGCACGTCCACTTCCATCTCATCCCCCGACGCGAAGGCGACGGCCTGGGCTTCCGCTGGCCCGCCGGAAAACTCTCCGCCGACCGCGCGACCGAGCTCAAAACCGCGATCATCGAAAAAATATGATTTGTGATTTTCGATTTGTGATTTCCACAAGCACGGGATGACGCCGTCTTCGGCGGCAGGCCGTGTGATGCGTCCTGAAAAAATCACAAATCCCAAATCCAAAATCACAAATCCCCATTCATCCCGCCTACAATTGCCATCGAGGTGATGCGTGACCGATTCGGGTTCTCAACCACATTCGTCCAAACACCGCTATCGCAAGTTCCGCAAGGAACAGGCCTGGCGGCACGTCCACGATGAAGACGCCTCCCCCGAACCCCAACCCAAGGCCCCGCCCGCCGCCCGCAAAACCTACCTCCACCGTTACCGCGAACTGATCCGGCCCTACCGTTTCGCCGTCGGCAAACTCATCCTCATCGGCATGTTGGCCGCCGCATGTGAAATGGCCTTCCCCGCCGCCACCGGCCTCATCGTCGATCAAATCCTCCTCAACCAGTGGGAACTCTCCTCCTCCGGCCAATACCTCTATCTCACCTTCGCCTGCCTCGGCGTCCTCGCGCTCATCATCCTCAGCCGCGGCCTGGACACCTTTCGCAACATCCACACCGTCGCCCTCAATCACCGCTTCATCGTCCGTCTTCGCCGCCGGCTCCATCGCCACCTGCTCCATCTGCCCCTGGCCGAACTCTATGACCTCAAGACCGGCACCATCGTCTCCCGTCTCTCCGGCGACGTGGACAAGGCCACCGGCCTGCTTCAAATGGCCGTCATGTCTCCGCTCGCCGCGTTTTGGCGAGTCCTCTTCGCTTCCACCATTCTGCTGGTCTGGAATTGGAAACTCGCCCTCGCCGCGTGGGCCGTGCTTCCGCCGATGATCGTCGTCTCGTTGCTGTGGGTCCATCGCATTCGTCCGATCTTCCGCAGCGCCGGCCGCGACCGCAATCTCATCGACGCCCGCGCCACCGAAACCTTCTCAGGCATCCGCGTCGTCCGTTCCTTCCGCCGCGAAAACCGGGAACGCCGCGACTACGCCGTCGCCGATGACACGATGGTCCGCAAGCGATTGTTCGGCTTCTTCAACGCGCAAGCCGTCGATAGCGTCTGGGAAATCCTCATCCCCGTCGCAGGCATCCTCATCGTCTGGATCGGCGGATATTTGTATATCGCCGGCACGACTGCGGGCACAACTTCCGGGGGAACGACGATTGGCCAGATCATGGCGTTCCAGGCCTACACCGCGCAACTGCTCTTCCCCGTCTTCCGTATCGTCTCATCGCTTAATCAAACACAAGAAGGCATCACCGCGATGGAGCGCGTCTTCGAGCTTTTCGACAAACCCATCGACAAGCCCGACGCCCCCGATGCCGTCGAAGCCACCGCCGATATCCGCACCTTCGACTTCGATCACGTCAACTTCGCCTACGGCAACGGTCGCCCCGTCATCACCGATTTCACACTCAAAGTGCAAGGCGGCTCCGTCATCGCGCTCGTCGGTCCCAGCGGAGCCGGCAAATCCACCATCACCGATCTGCTCGCCAGATTCTATGATCCGGTCTCAGGTCAAATGCGGCTTAACGGCATCGACATCCGCAAGTTCAAACTCGACAGCTATCGCCGTCTGCTCGCCGTCGTCCCGCAGGAAACATTCCTCTTCGACGGAACCGTGCGCGAAAACATCAGCTACGGTCGCCGCGGCGTCACCGACGCCCAGGTCGCCGACGCCGCCCGCCGCGCCAACGCCCTGAACTTCATCAAAGAACTCCCAGAACAATTCGATACATTGATCGGCGAGCGCGGCGTGAAACTTTCCGGGGGCCAGCGCCAACGCATCGCCATCGCCCGCGCCATCCTCGCCGACCCGCGCATCCTCATCCTCGACGAAGCCACCAGCAACCTCGACACCCACAGCGAACAGTTGATCCAGCAAGCCCTTGATGAACTCTATGCCAATCGCACGACGTTCGTGATCGCGCATCGGCTCAGCACCGTCACCCACGCCGATCTGATCGTGGTGATGCACGAAGGCCGCATCGTCGAAACCGGCCGGCATGAAGAACTCATGCTCAAACAGGGCATGTATTACGAAATGGTCGAACGCCAGCGCCAATTCGCCGCGCAAGCCCAAGGCGACCTCGACGCGGTGCGATAGCACCGCATTAGCGGGGTCCACACCTTGTTCAAGCCAAGTGAACCTAAAAATAGGACACATGCCCGCTCGCAGTTAAAAAATCTTGTCCTTGTCTCGGTTATCAGCGTGAGACAACGGGACGTGGAGGTCGACTTGGCCAACTGATAGGAGAATGGGCCTGGATTTGCATTTCCTCCGGGCTGGTCCACAATGTTGGGCACTTGCCACTACTGGACTTATGGCACGCGAGGAGAATTGAAAGATGATCCCGAATTGGCTGTGGCTGGTGGTGTTGACGCTGGTGGAATCGCTGTCGGCGCGGCGCGATGCACGCCTGCGGTTCCTGCGACAGCAACTCGAACTGGCGTTGGTGCGCATCCCAGGCAACCGGGTCAGGGTTGCTCAACCATTACGAGCGCAGGGCGGCTTGAATCGCCCATTGTCGCCGACCTGACCCAGAGTTTTCGCCCCATGGGCACTACGATCTTGTCGATAGTATCTCGGAGTGGTACTATACTGCCATGAGCAAGCATGACCAGACGCTCAAGGCCATCTTCGCCGATCCGGTTCGGTCGAGCATTCGATGGTCGGATATCGAGGCCATGCTTAAATCCGTCGGTGCGGAAATCAGCGAGGGCAACGGCTCGCGTGTTCGCATCGCATTGAACGGGGTGCGAGCGGTCTTTCATCGCCCGCATCCCCAAAAGGAAACCGACAAGGGCGCCGTGAAGTCGATGCGGCGTTTTCTGGCCGAAGCAGGAGTCAAGCCATGATGGAATACAAAGGTTACCTGGGCAAGGTCGAGTTCGACGCCGAAGCGGGCACGCTTCATGGCGAAATCGTGGGCATCCGTGACGTGGTGACGTTCCAAGGTGAGTCGGTCGAGGAAGTCGAGAAGGCCTTCCGAGAATCCGTGGACGACTACCTGGCATTCTGCAAAAAGCGCGGCGAGGAACCGGACAAGCCCTGTTCCGGCAAATTCGTGGTGCGTCTCGATACCGATTTGCATCGCAAGCTCAATCTCGTCGCCACCGCCGAGGGCGAGAGTTTGAACAGTTGGGTGTCCAAGCGATTGAACGAAGCGGTGGCGGGACGTTTCCCGGTTCGCAAGTCGTCCGGCACAACCCGTCGCGCCAAAATGATTCGCCGGTCTGGCACACTTCGTCGCAAGCCCCGGTCGCCACATTGAAGCGGCGTTCAATTGGTTATGCTACCTTCTAATCTCCACATCCGGACCAATCGCAGGTCGGCCAACCATTACGAACGAAAAGAACTGTGAATTCGCTGGAAATACGGGAAATGCCCAACAATTTGAACCACTTCGACTCTGGACCGCGCCACGTCCGCCCAACGTCAGGGAGCAGGTCGTGGTCGAGAAGAAGTTCAAGAACTTCGTATTGCAGTGGGAGGACGTAGCCGAGTTCGCACATCGTCCGGATCGCTGCAAACGGGCGTATCGCATCATCGTATTGCGGAAGAAGATCGCGGTGGAGAAGGGACAAGATCGGCTGTTTGAGGAATATCGCTACTTTTTCCACATCACCAACGATCGGCAAAGTACGCCGCAACAAATCGTCTTCCAGGCCAACGACCGGTGCGATCAGGAAAATCTGATCGCACAACTCAAAGGCGGCGTGCGGTCGATGAGCAACCCGCTGGACAACCTGCACAGCAACTGGGCGTACATGGTGATGGCCGCGCCGGCTTGGACGCTCAAGGCGTGGTGCGGCCTGCTGCTGCCGGCGGCGTATCCGCCGGTCGGACGCTGGCGGGACCGTCACGAAGCCCAGGGGCGGGCGATCATGAGGATGGAGTTCAAGACGTTCGCCAACCAACGGATGCGTCTGCCGTGCCAGATCGTCCGCACCGGCCGGCGCATCGTTTACCGGCTGCTGGCGTGGAATCCGTGGATCGGTCCGTTGTTGCGGCTGGTCGAGGCGGTGCGTCCGCCCATGCGTTGTTGAATCATCCACCTCTGATGTCGGGGTACGGACGCCCCGATCCGCCGCAACGCCGAACCCAGGGAGCAACGATCCACCCAAGACTCAATCCGACCCACGCCCGCCCGCCGACCCGCCTCTTCGGTCGCTCGAGGAAGGAACGCCCCGAATCTCCGACGCTGTCTCAACAAAATCAGCGCAGACTATTCGCTTGTTTAAGGATTAGTTACCTATGCCGTGCGTGGGGCGCGCGCCCACGTCACATAACCGCAATGTGAAATTTGATGGTTGCGTTCGCGGGGATTTGGACAATTGGCTACCGGTCGCTACAATGGGCTATTAATTGGCCACTCTACGGAATGGAAGCCCCATGCTCACACTCCGCGAAGAAACCTTCGATCAAGCAGCGTTGCCCGTCAGCACGAGTTGGCTGTTGGCTGACTGCATGGAATTTCGGGGCAAGCAGGAGATGTGGAATCGGCAGCGACCCGAAATGCTCGAAGCGCTGCGACAGCAGGCGATGATTCAAAGTGTGGAGTCCTCGAACCGCATCGAAGGCGTCACGGTGTCGCCGGACCGACTGGCACCATTGGCGCTGGGCAAGGCCCGACCGCGTGATCGTTCCGAGGAGGAAGTCGCTGGTTACCGTCGGGCACTGGACTGGATTTATTCACGCAAATCAGCCGTACAGATTAACCCGCGCACGATTCGACACCTGCATGCACTCGCGCATGCGGGAGCGGGAGATGCCGGCGAGTTTAAACGCCGGGACAATGAAATCATCGAGATTTTTCCCGACGGCCAGCGGCGCATTCGCTTCAAGCCGACGGCGGCGAAACAGACCGACAAGACAATCGCCGATCTTTGTGAAGCATACCAACGGCTGATCGCTGCTGAACGTGTGCCATCGTTGCTGATCATCTCGACAATGGTTTTCGATCTGCTCTGCATTCACCCGTTCCGTGATGGCAACGGGCGCGTTTCACGCCTGTTAACCACGATGCTGTTGCTGCAACATGGCTTCAGCGTGGGCCGGTATGTCAGTCTGGAACGGCTGGTGGAGCAGAGCAAGGAAGATTATTACCACGTGCTGGGCGAATGCTCGCAAGGTTGGCATGAGGGCCACAATCCCATTCTCCCGTGGTGGAACCATTTTTTGAGCGTCATGCGGCGCGCGTATTTGGAATTCTCGCAGCAAGTCGAAAACAGCGCCGGGCAGCCCGCCAAGACCGAACTTGCCCGACGATTGATTCTCAGTCAGGTGGGGGAATTCACGTTGGCCGATATCCAAAGCCAACTTCCGGGAGTGAGTTCCCAACTGCTGAAAAAAGTGCTGGCGGAGATGAAAGCGACCGGGCAGGTGTCCTTGACCGGACGCGGCCGCAGCGCGAAGTGGACGGTGTTGGAGCGGTGAGTTTCCCGTCGCCAAAAGAGAGAACCGACTCAGAGACAAAGCAGAGATTCTTACCAAATGTGACAGTGCGCCCATGCGACATAACCGCAACAAGAGATTTGATGGTTATGCTCGCCCATTCAGAGACAACCTCCTCATAACCCCGACCGGAGTCTCTGGCGGGTGGACAGAGACTTTTGCCGAAATTGGACGTTTCGGGGCGATGGTGTGGGAAGTGCGGTTATGTCTCTGATGGGATCAGAGACAACCCGTTCAAACGGCACCGTTGCTAACCCCTTTCGATAACGGGCGTAGAAAACGAAAACGCCAACGCGGTGAGGCGTTGGCGTTTTCCGTGAACCGTGGGGCCGGTGGTGTTTGTAACCGGCGTTTCAATAGCGGGGAGTGGATTCGAACCACTGACCTCCGGGTTATGAGCCCGACGAGCTACCAGGCTGCTCTACCCCGCATCAGGTTAGTCCTGTATTGTACGTTGCGGCGGCTGGGTGTCAATTGATGGATATTCTGATTATCCGCCAATCCGCGGGTGTGCCCATGGATTTTGGCGTCAGGCGGCGCGTCGGGCGGTCCAGTAGGCGTCGGCCTGTCCGCTTTCGTAGAGGGCGATCAGGTTCATCATCGGCGCGGCGTGATCGGTGTCCCAC
>Ga0172380_10007108_pt1 | contig 12716 bp, 11 predicted proteins | sample Leawe162metaG_FD_119747 | JGI IMG/M metagenome (GOLD analysis project Ga0172380, IMG submission 119747) | Leachate microbial communities from a municipal landfill in Southern Ontario, Canada - Leachate well 162 metaG | ecosystem: Engineered > Solid waste > Landfill > Unclassified | place...
CGCGGCATGCACCACCTGGTCTGGGAAGTCGTCGATAACTCCATCGACGAAGCACTCGCCGGCCACTGCGACTCCATCGACGTCACCATCAACGCCGATGAATCCGTCACCGTCGTCGATAACGGCCGAGGCATCCCCGTCGGTCCCTTCAAACATGACGACCCCAAACTCAACGGCAAACCCACCGTCCAAATCGTCATGACCATCCTCCACGCCGGCGGTAAGTTCGACCGCAATTCCTACAAAGTCTCCGGCGGACTCCACGGCGTCGGCGTTTCCTGCGTCAACGCACTCGCCGAGTGGCTCGATGTCGAAGTCGCACGCAACGGCCGAACCTACACCATCGGCTTTGAACGCGGCGACCTCTCGTCCGGCCTCAAAGAAATCGGCCCCGCCTCCAAAACCGGAACCAAAATCACCTGGCGTCCCGATCGCTCCATCTTCGGCGATCTCCCCCACAACTACGACACCATCGCCGGACGACTCCGCGAACGCGCCTACCTCAACCCCGGCATCCAACTCTCCATCACCGACGAACGACCCGGCGGCAAACACGAATCCTTCTGCTTCCACGACGGCATCGTCGAAATGGTCCGACACCAAACCGAAGGCAAAACCCCCGTCCACGATCCCGTCTCCATCTCCGCCAGCTCCGAAGACAACTCCGCCACCTGCGATGTCGCCTTCTGCTACGTCGATTCCTACAACGAAGTCATCACCACCTTCGCCAATAACATCAACACCGTCGATGGCGGAACCCACCTCTCCGGCTTCAAAACCGCCCTCACCCGAACACTCAACAACTACGCCAAATCCGCCAACCTCTTCAAAAACGGCGAACCGCCCTCCGGCGACGACTGGCGCGAAGGCATCGTCGCCGTCATCTCCGTCAAAATCCCCAACCCCCAGTTCGAGGGCCAGACCAAAGGCAAACTCCTCAACGGCGACATCGAATCCCTCGTCAATTCCGCCGTCGGCGATAAACTCGCCTCCTGGTGCGAAGAACACCCCGCCGACGCCAAACGCATCTGCCAGAAAGCCATCCTCGCCTCCCAGGCCCGCGAAGCCGCTCGCAAAGCGCGCGAACTGACCCGCCGCAAGGGCGCGCTCGACTCCGGCGGGCTGCCCGGCAAACTCGCCGACTGCTCCTCCAAAGACGTCGAACGCTCCGAACTCTATCTCGTCGAAGGCGACTCCGCCGGCGGATCGGCCAAGGGCGGACGCGACCGCGAATACCAGGCGATTCTGCCCCTCAAGGGCAAAATCCTCAACGTCGAAAAAGCTCGCATCGACAAAATCCTCGGCTTCGCCGAAATCCGCGTCATCATCCAGGCGCTGCGCTGCGGCATCGGCATGGACGACTTCGATATCTCCAAACTCCGCTACGGCAAAATCGTCATCATGACCGACGCCGACGTGGACGGTTCCCACATCCGCACACTCCTGCTCACCTTCTTCTTCCGGCAGATGCCCGACCTCATCCGCCAGGGCCGCATCTACATCGCCCAGCCCCCGCTCTATCAGGTCTCACGCGGCAAAAAAAGCGAATACGTCCTCAACGAATCCCGCATGCGCAACGTCCTGACCACGCTCGGCCTCGACGGCACCGAACTGATCCTCCGCGACACCGAAGGCAACGAAATCAACCGTCTGGTCGGCGATGAACTGGCCAACACGATCAAACTCCTCGACCAACTCGACGAACTGGTCACCATCGTCCAGCGCCGCGGCATCCTCTTCACCGACTTCCTCTCCAAACGATCACAAGACCCCACAGGCCAAAACCGCTTACCCCGAATCAGAGTCCAAATCCCCGGCGACGACCTGTTCTTCTGGTCCGATGAACAGGAACAGCGTGAAATGGCCGCTCGCGGCCTGGCAACCAACATTCTGGCGTCCGGCGACGAAGATGCCGCGCCACAGGTTCCGGGGGTGAAAGTGATTCGCAAGGAATTGCACGAAGTGAAGGAACTTGAAAAACTGTTCCCCAAACTCCTGGCCGCCGGTTTGCCCATCGACGATTATGCCTTGATACAAGAGGAATCCGTCACCGGCGAGAAGTTGCCGACCAAATACGCTCTTTATTCCAACAGCAATCTTCACGAGGTTCCGAACATCGCGGAGATCGTCCACGCGATCCACGACATCGGCCGCAACGGGCTGGAAATCAAACGATTCAAAGGCCTGGGCGAGATGGATGCCGAGCAATTGTGGATCACCACGATGAATCCCGAAAACCGCACGCTCCTGAAAGTGACCTGGGACGCCGCCGGCGAAGCCGAACAATTGTTCAGTATTTTAATGGGTGAAAACGTCGAAGCCCGCCGCGAGTTTATTGAAACGCACGCGCTGGAAGTGAAGAATCTGGACGTGTGAGCGAGCCGCGTTCTGTGAACGCGGATATGTCAACATTATGATTGCAAACGACAAATCCATAGCAATGGGGGTCTTATGCTTGTTTTTCTAAGTTGGTCAAAACCTCGCAGCAAAGCCGTAGCACAAGCGCTCAAGAACTGGATTCCAATGATTTTGAATTCTGCGCAAACTTGGATGTCCGAAGAAGACATACCAAAGGGAAAACGCTGGGGCAGTGATAATGCACTAAAACTTTCCAAAACAGAATTCGGCATCGTCTGTGTTACGAAAGAAAATCTAAGCGAACCGTGGTTGCTTTTTGAATCCGGAGCAATTGCAAAAACAGTATCTGAGAGTTTCTTGTGTCCCTTTCTGTTGGATGTGCGAGATGTAGATTTAGCTGGGCCACTCACGCAGTTCCAAGCCACCTCTGCCACCAGGGAAGACACGTTACGTCTCATCAAAACTATAAACGATGCGTTGGGGGATGCAGGCGTACCTGAAGCGCAGTTGGAAAAGGTATTTTCTTCTCTATGGCCGGACCTTGACAAGAACCTTCAACAAATCAGTAATTCCCCAAGCACAGTGCCGGACCCAAGCCGTACTCAAGGTAGTATGATTGAAGAAACCGTGCAGATGGTCCGAGCGCTTAGTGGTGCGGTTGAACGACTTGAATCGAGAGTGATAGCATCCCCAAAACTTGATATAGAAAACTTGGTATGTGAAATTCTCAAGGTGCGACTAAAATCAAGCGATTTTATTGCCGATTTCCTGGTTGAAATGCAACGTAAAGTTTTTGACATGCGTAAGATTGTTCAGGCATGCCGCACTGCCAAGACCGAAAAAGAACGCTTGGACAATTTGGAGCGGTTAACGTATCTGACCAACGCACTCTATTCCTTTCTCCGACGAGAACTCAGCGAACCCGACATCGAAGTAACTCCGTCCAAACAACCAATCCGACGATAGGAAATCAACGGATAACAAGATATTACCAGCAGAAGTAATACAACTGTGCAAACATCGTTCATGGACACGCCGGCGGATGATGCTCGAACTGGCGGGGCGGGTCGATTTCTGGCCGAAGTTCGATCACAAGGTTTTGCGGCGTGGTAGATTTCGCAAATTGTCTCGGAAACGGCGGGCCTAACTCCTCCCCCTTTGGGGGAGGTTGGGAGAGGGGAGCCCGAAGATGGCGGCGGGTTCGCACAACATGCACACGCCGTATTTGAGCGTCCCCTCACCCCAACCCTCTCCCAAAGGGAGAGGGGGTTTGCACAAGGACATCATGCGACACATCATTCTTTTATCGTTGCTTGTTCTGCTTCCGGCTTGCAGCCCCCTGGCCAACATGACGCCGCCGGAGGTGCAACTGGTGAACATTCGGCCGGGGTCCATCACCGTGTTCCAGACCGAGGGGGAGGTGATATTGAAAGTGTTGAACTCCAATGCCCAGCCGATCACGGTGACGGGGGCGACTTACGAAATCATCATCGGCGACGCGCACATCGGGCGGGCACTGAGCAACGAAAAACTGGAAATCCCGGCCTATTCCGCGGCGGATCAGCACTGCACGCTCTACATCAGCAATCTGATGATGCTGAACCGGATGCGCACGCTGCTGGAGCAGCCGAAGATCACATATGCGATTCGCGGGTCGATGCGGGTGACGACGGCGGAGGGGAAGACGGGTTCACTATCAACGCAGAGCGCGGGGGAGCTGAATGCGGTAAATGACGAATGACGAAATCCGAATGACGAATGAAGCTTCAAATTCCAATGTTCAAACAAAAGGCGCGGCGTATCCGGGGTTTGGGATTTTGAATTTGGAATTTCATTCGTCATTCGGATTTCGTCATTGGTCATTTTCTACTTGTGTCCCTCCGGCCCGCTGCCGGCGAGGTACTTGCGATGCAGCGCGTCGGCCAGATCGACTTCGTTGATGTTGGCCAGTGTGCAAAGCCAGGCGATGACATCGGCGAACTCCTCTTCGAGATTGGCGCGTGCGGCGGCGAGGGTGGCGGGGTCCGCGTCGGGTTTGTTGGACTCGTGGAGTGCGGTGGCCAGTTCGCCGATTTCTTCGATGAACCACATAAAGGTTCCGGGTGTGCCGCGTGCCTTGTCGGTGGGGTAGTAGCGGTCGCGGATGTGCTGTTGGAAGGCGGCGATGGTGAGGGGGTTGTGGGTATTCATGATGCGTATGAGATAGTCAATCCGGCTCGGCGTCAATTGCATTTCGGATTTCGGATTGGGGATTGCGGATTTAGAAGAACACGCGGCGTAACACGCCCCATAGGTCAATCCGCAATCCCAAATCCGCAATCCGCAATCCTTCGTTTCTGGTAACATCCCACGCATGTCGCGGTTCAGCGTTCAACGTCAAAAGGTGGCCATCGACTCGCCCATTGCGATGGGGGGATTGCTCGGTTTGTGGGCGGTGCTGACGTGGTTGAGTTTTCCGGGTGCGAATCTTTGGCCGGCGGCGCATCTGTCGCTGGTGCCGCTGGCGATGCTGGCGTTGCGATGCACGTCGGTGAAGCGGTTGTCGATTTTCACTTACGTTGCCGGTGTGATCTGGTGGATCATCGGGGTGGCGTGGCTGCGGGGCGTGACGGGCGGGGGCTATGTGGCGGTGGCGTTTTATCTGGGGTTGTATCCGCTGATATTCGTTTGGGGATTGCGATTGATCGGGCGGCGGGCGCATCTGCCGATGGTGCTGGCCGTGCCGCTGGTCATTGTCACATTGGAATATTTCCGGGGGTGGGCGATGACGGGGTTTCCGTGGTTTTTGCTGGGGCAGAGCCAGCCGGTGTCGCTGATTCAGATCGCGGACGTGACGGGGGTGTACGGCGTGTCGTTTCTGGTGGCGATGACGAGTGGGTTGATCGTCGATCTGATGCTCAACCCGATGATCGGTCGTGGCGGGCGATTGGGCGGGACGGTGAAGTGGTCGATGGGGCTGTGGTTCGCGGCGATGGTGGTGGCGCTGGTGTACGGTCGGTGGCGGGTGTCGCAGTTGGACGGCATGACGGGGGCGAAGTTGCGGATCGCGGTGGTGCAGACGAATGAGCCGCAGTCGAACAAGAACTCGCCGACGGAGGAGCAGGAGCAGTTGTATTTCAGCAAGTTGCTGAAGTTGAACGAGCAGGCGGCGGTGACGAAGCCGGGGTTGATTGTTTGGCCGGAGACGGTGGTGCCGCGTCCGATCAACAATGAGATGGTGCGTGTGGCGATGGGGTATTGCCAGCGGTTGACCGAGCCGGTGGAGGACGAGGCGATGCGGAGGTCGTTGCAATACTGGTGTGCCGTCGTGGGGTATCAGCGGCAGGTGCGGCAGGCGGCGATCGACGGGGGGGCGTATCTGATCGTGGGAGCCGGGGCGCACACGGACGAACAGGTGGGGCAACAGATGAAGCGATACAACAGCGCGTATTGTTTTTCGCCGAACGGATCGCTGATCGACCGGTATGACAAGGTGCATCGCGTGCCGTTCGGGGAGTATGTTCCGTTTGACAAGGATTCGTGGCTGCACAAACTGCTGTTGAAGCTGACGCCTTACGATGGTTTTGATTATTCGCTGACGCCCGGAAGCCGGTACGCGGTGTTTGATCTGACGGTGCAGCGAGATGGCAAGGCGGAACGGTGGCGAGCGGCGGCGCCGATTTGCTTTGAGGATGTGTTTCCGCGTGAGTGCCGGCGGATGGTGTACGACGCATCGGGCAAACGGGCGGACGTGCTGGTGAACCTGACGAACGACGGGTGGTATCCGGATTCGGCGCAGGCGTCTCAGCACGAACAACTGGCGCGGTTTCGGTGCGTTGAAAATCGCGTGCCGATGGCGCGGGCGGTGAACCGCGGGGTGAGCGGGGTGTTCGACTCGGCGGGGCGTCGCATCGGGATGGTGATGATCGCGGGTCAGCGGCAATCCATCAGCGGCGTGGCGACGGCGGAGGTGATGCGGGACGACCGGGTGACGCTGTTCGGGCGGTTCGGCAACGTGTTCGCGGTGATGTGCGGAATTGTGACGGTGTTGCTGACGGCGATGAGCGTGCTGATGCCGAAAATTCCGGGGCGCGGGGGCTGACCCCGGACTGCCCGCCGCTGTGAGATTGTTTCAATACCGTGGCATGACCTCAAAATAATTTTCACCACAGCGGCACAGAGGCACAGAGAAATGCGAAACAAAAAAGGTTCCTGCTCTGTGCCGCTGTGGTTCATTCTGAAATGGTTTCCAAATGAAGAACAAAGTCATAGTGATGAAACGGTATTCGGCGATGATTGTCGCGATGTCAATGATGTTCGGGGGCGGCATTGGGTGCGTTTCGGCGGCGGATCAGACGGGGCGTGCGCCGGCGGCGGTGCGGGAGCTGGACCGGGCGTTGATGCGCGGCGCGGCGCGTGACGCGGCGATCCGCATATTGATCGAAGCATCACAGGGCGATGACGCGGCGTTGCGATGCAACGCGATCGAGGCGATGCAGCCGCTGCCCGACCGCGCCTTGCCGCTGACGCAGCGCGGGCTGGGCGATGCGAACGCGGCGGTGCGATTCGCGGCGGTGGTGACGGCGGGCATGTTGAAGTTCAACACACTATCGCAGGCGATTGGTCCGCTGATGACCGATGCGAATCCGTCGGTTCGTGCGGCGGCGAGATACGCGATGCACACGATGGGCGAGCGGGTGGATTTGACGCCGCTGGGGGATATGCTGGTGTCGCAGGACGCGGGGCTGCGCGCGAACGTGGCGATGTTGCTGGGGTTGATCGGTGACAAGAGCGCGATACCGATGTTGAAGCAGACGGCGGGCGTGCCGATGCCGCGGGTGGACGCGGCGCGTGCGGCGGTGGTGCGATGCCAGGTGGCGGAGGCGGTGGTGCGGCTGGGCGACAATTCGGATTTGGATACGCTGCGTGCCGGTGCGTACAACAGTTTCGGGGAGGTGCGAGTGCTGTCGATCAACGCGATGGGGGAAGTGAAGGATGAGCGGATGTCGCCGGCGTTGCGGCAGATGTTGAGTACGCCGGAGGAACCCCCGGAAGTAAAGCTGGCCGCCGCAACCGCTCTTGCAAGAATGGGCGATCAGAGCGGCCTGAGCGTCGCGCTACAGTTCAGCGCCGACCCCAATGCGGTGATACGGGCGCAGGCGGCATGGGGCCTGGGTTGGTTCAAAGACCCGCGAAGTTTCGACCGCTTGATAAAATTACTCGGCGATTCCAACCCCGCCGTGCGCGTGGCGACCGCCGCGTCGATCGTCCGCCAGACCGCCCAAACCCCATAAAAACCCGGCGTTCGGTCGTTAACGACTCCCGCCCCACGACTCACGACTATTGGACGGGTGTTGGACGGGTTGACAACACACGCAGGTCCGGTTTAGATATCCATGTTCGCAACCTCGCGTAGCTCGGCTCCCGCAAGGGCTTACGCAGAGTCACCTGGCTCGAGAGAAGCACACCCCTATCGCCGTTTTGGCAAGCTGGAGGCGACCGTGAGCGTTCTAACCAAAGTTTTTGTGGTACTGGCGACGATTCTTGCTGTGTTGTTGGTTCCGTTGATGATCGCCTACGTCAACAACACGGATCATTTCAAGACGGACTACGAAACCGAGAAGGCGATGAAAGGAGTCGCAGAGACTCGCGCCCAGATCGTCGAGGCGTCGCTGGCGCGGGCGCAGGAAGCCCAGGCGACCGCGCTGGCCAAGGTCAACGCCGAGAAGGCCGGTCTGGACGCACAGATTCAGAACATCACCGGCAAGTTCACCGCTGAGCAGGTCGCCAAGATCAACGCTCAGAACGAACTGGCGACCAAGAACGCGCAGATTTCGCAACTGACCGCCGGCCAGGAACAGGCCGGGAAGATCATCGCCGACCAGGCCAAGCAACTCGATGAGCTTCAGAACAAGTTCATGACCACCGAGAAGCGTTTCGTCGAAGTCAGCAACGTGTTGGAAGAAAAGACCACCACGCTGGCGACGCTGACCGAGCAGGTGCGTCTGATCCAGGAACAGCTTAAGGACGCGCAGGACGAACTGGCCCAGCGTCAGACGCAACAGATCGCCGCCCCCGGAACTGGAACCCCCGGCACCGGCTCGGCCGTGCAAGCCGCCCCGCTGCCGCCGGTCACCATCCGCGGTCAGATCACCGCCGTCGAAGCCGTCGGCGATCAGACCTTCGTCGCCATCAACGTCGGCCGGCAGGACAACGTCGCCGAGGGCATGCACTTCATCATCCACCACGGCGACCAATACCTCGGCTCGGTCACGATCACCAAGGTCGATCTGAACTCCGCCGCCGGTCGCGTCACCCTCAAACGCGGTGACATCGCCAAGAACCTCGACGTCATGGCCACCGCGTTCTGACCCCCGGAAGTTGTGTTCCCATGACAGCAAACCGCGGCCATGTCCGCTCTTTCCGGGGGCGGCTTGGCCGGGATAAAACGACGGAGACCCGCAATGCCCCCCGCCAATAAAGCCAAGTCCAACCCCAATGTTTACACCGCCCTGGCCATCATCGCCACCATCGCCCTCGCCGTCGGCGTCGGCTATGTCTGGCACATCAACACCACCCTCACCGGCCAGGGCAACCCGATGGCCCTCGTCGGAAAATGACGAAAAGCCGACAGGAACCAGCCAACAGCCAACAGAAGAGCGGACATCCTTCCTCCTGTCGGCTGTTGGCTCGTGGCTATTCCCCATTGCCATCACCCGCTTTTTCTCATATTCTTTACCGTTCACAGCCGATAATTCACGAATGTCTGCCGCTTCATCGGCTTACCCGCGGTTCACCGGCGGAAAGGACTCGCCCACTTGATCCTCGACTCCATTCTAAGCTGGGTCAGCGTCGATATGGGCATCGACCTGGGCACCTGTAACACACTCGTCTGCGTCCGAGGCGAACGAGGCATCGTCCTCAACGAACCCTCCGTCGTCGCCGTCAAAAAAGGAACCAACAAAGTCCTCCAGAACGGCAACGCCGTCGGTTGGGTCGCCAAGGAAATGCTCGGCAAAACACCCGGCTCCATCACCGCCATCCGCCCCCTCAAAGACGGCGTCATCTCCGACTTCGAAATCACCGAAGCCATGCTCGGCTACTTCATCCGCAAGGTGCAGGGCCGAAACCGTTTCATCGGTCCCCGCGTCGTCATCGCCGTGCCCTCCGGCATCACCGCCGTCGAAAAACGCGCCGTGCTCGATTCCGCCGAGCGTGCCGGCGCACGCCGCGTTTATCTCGTCGAAGAACCCATGGCCGCCGCCATCGGCGCCGGACTCCCCGTCGTCGAGGCCACCGCTTCCATGATCGTCGATATCGGCGGCGGCACCACCGAGGTCGCCATCATGTCCCTGGCAGATATCGCTGAATGCACTTCCGTCCGCGTCGCCGGCGACGACATGGACGAGGCGATCATCAACCATATGAAAAAAACCTACAACCTCATGATCGGCGAGCAGACCGCCGAACGCATCAAAATCGAAATCGGCTCCGCCGCCCCCACCGGCGAGGAAACCACCATGGAAGTCCGAGGCCGCGATATGATCTCCGGCCTGCCGCGCAAAACCGTCGTCACCTCCGAAGAAATCCGTGAAGCCCTCCAAGAACCCCTCAGCGCCATCGTCAACACCGTCACACGAACCCTCGAACGCGCCGAACCCGAACTCGCCGCCGACCTCGTGGACAACGGCATCACCCTCGCCGGAGGCGGCGCGCTGCTCCGGGGCATCGACATCATCCTTTCCAACGCCACCGGACTGGACGTCCGCATCGCCGACGACCCGCTCACCTGCGTCGCTCGCGGAACCGCCATCTACCTCGAAAACCTCGAAGACTGGAAATCCACCATGGAAAGCGACATGGACGCGATGTAACGATTGCGGATTTGGGATTGCGGATTGCGGATTTCCTGTCGCCGCTTGCGGCTTAGCAATCGCCCCAATCCCAAATCCGAAATCCGAAATCCCAATCATGCCCCTCCGCCCTTCCATCCGACGATTCATCGCCCCGGCGTTCTGGTTCGCCGTGGTACTCTGTGCCTTCCTCCCAGCCCGCCTCAGCTCGTTCGCCACACCCCTGCACAACTTCGTCGCCGCCGCCGTCAATCCCCCCGCACGACTCCTCTCACTGCTCGGCTCCAACTTCCGCGGGCGGAACGAACAACCCGTCCTCAACCGCGATCTCCAACGACTCAGCGGCGAACTGCTCTCCCTCCGCAATCTGCTCATCCGCTACCAGGACGAAAATGAACGTCTCCGCACCGACAATGCCGCGTTGCAGGAACTGGCCCGCACGCTCGGCGGCCGCGCCTACACCTTCCGCCTCGCACAGGTCATGTCCCGCTCCGTCAGCCCCTCCCATCGTGCCGTCACCATCAACCTCGGCTCACGCGGCGGGGTCGCCGAAAACCTCGCCGCCGTGTCAGGCCCCAATCTCGTCGGCCGCGTCACCGTCGCCGGCCCGGTCACCAGCGACATCCGCCTCATCACCTCCGCCGGCCAAAAACTCGAAGCCGTCCTCATGCCCGCCGTCTGGCCCAACGGTCGCCCCCCTGAAAATCGCAGACAATTCCACGTCCTTTTTGAAGCCGACGGCACCGAATATCTCACCGCCAACAATGTCCCGCGAGACATCCCCGTCCAGGTCGGCGACATCGCCCACCTGACCGACAACACCTGGCCCGACGAGGCGCAGGGCATGGTGCTCGGCCGCGTCACCGAAGTCACCCCCGTCCGCGATCCGGTCCTCTACAAAAAAATCATCCTCCGCCCCCTGCGGGCGCTGTCCTACCTCGATCAACTAACCGTCATCGTCCCGCGGGAAATCTCGAACTGATCTGTTGGCTTATGGCTGTTGGCTAATTCATGAACTGGCTCGTCTTCTCCATCCTCGCCTACCTCTTCACCGCGCTCCAGCTCGGACTGTCGCCCACGCTCGCCATCCATAGCCGCTTCGGTCCCATCACCCCCCACTTTGAACTCGCCCTCCTCGTCCTGCCCGGTCTGTTCGCCCCCTCACGACAAACCGTGTTGAGTTGGGCCGTCATGGGCCTCATCCTCGATCTGGCCATCCAACCCTATGTGGGAGACGCGACGATCATCGGGCCCCACGCCCTCGGCTACGCCGCCGGCGGTTACGTCGTCCTCCAACTTCGCACGATGGTCGTCCGCACGCATCCGCTAAGCTGGTGTTTCGCCGCCGTCGCCGGCGGCATCGCCGCGATGCTCGTCGTGACGGGCATCCTCACCTTCCGGGGATGGTACGACCCAGCCATGCACATCCGCCCCGCCGCCGAACTCGCCGCACGAATGCTCGATGTGCTCTATTCCGCCCCCTTCGCCCTCCTCTTCGCCTGGCCCCTGATGAAACTCTCCCCCGCTCTGGGCCTGCAACTGAGCAAAAACGCGACCCGCCGGGGAATGTGAAATGCCCCCCCTCGCCCCGCCCGGTTCACCGGGCGGGGAGTCGTAAACACACCGACACCCCCCGTCTCCGGAATCCACCGCACATCCGAAAACTTACCACTCCAAATCCCCAGCCTCGGCGAGCATCTCCACATCGCCCAGCCAGTCGAATCCGTCGTCGCCCAGACGATCGCGCAAGTGAGCCATGATGCGCGGAACATTGTCCCTCGGCCCCGCAACAAAAAACGGCTTGCCGTTCGATCCGCCCACCGCCACCTGCTCGCCGCACGCCGCCGGGTCCACATCCCCTAAAATCGCCAACGCCTCCCACGCATCGGCTTGCGGATCGAAACCCAACTCCGTGGCATAGTCGATCCCCGCGCCCAGCACCTTCGCCGCCAGCGCCGGCTCGCATGACATCATCGGATCGTGTTCGTCGATCATCGCCACCATATCTTCATATTCGTCCAATGTTCCGGCACGCAGAAAGCCGTTCTTCAAACCCAGACACGCCCGGTCCAACAAAAACACGGCGAAAACCAGCCGGCCGTCCGGCAGCCGACGCGCCGCCATGATCTGCGTCAACCGCATGGGGTCCGTCCAACCGGCCGAAATGTGGCAACCCGCCCACGGACTGTTCGACGCCCGCCGCGCCATCGCCGCCGGCGTGTTCCGCTGAACTTCCTGCCGTCGCTTTTCCCGGACCCGTTCGGCTCGCTTGTGCTTGCGGTCTTTGCGATTCGCCATGACGTCCTCCGTGACTGTGGCGTTGAAAAAGATTGAATGACACATTCAATTATATCGCATCACTCCCGCGGGGTGAAGCGAAATCCCGATCGCTGCATGATCCGTGATCGGGTGCATGACAGTTTTCGCGGGGGGATAGCCGACAAGATGTAGTGGTGGGTCGCCCCGGACGGCGATCCGACGGCAGCCAACGAGCAAGGAGGTTCCATCATGGCGGCACGGACGACA
>Ga0172380_10007109_pt1 | contig 12714 bp, 12 predicted proteins | sample Leawe162metaG_FD_119747 | JGI IMG/M metagenome (GOLD analysis project Ga0172380, IMG submission 119747) | Leachate microbial communities from a municipal landfill in Southern Ontario, Canada - Leachate well 162 metaG | ecosystem: Engineered > Solid waste > Landfill > Unclassified | place...
AACGATCTTAAAAACACGATTGCCAATGATAATTTCGCCTCTTCGTGCGATTAAATTCGTCGTCACTAAACACCTCCGTATTAGTCGTGGGGCGTTAGTTGGTTTAAAGAGCTCTTGATATTTTTTATCTTAGCAAAAAAATAGCCCAGGTCAAGCATGGATTTCATACATCAGTCAAAATAAAGCTGATTGTTTTCTTCCCTGATTTTAATTGTCCCTTCCAAATCCGTCCGAAAAGTTTTCGCCCCAATTCTTTCCAACCTCTTTAAGATTCTTAAGTTCGGATGGCCAAAGTCATTATCTTCCCCAACTTCGATTATCGCCCGCTCCGCTTTAACTGCCCTTAAAAAACCTTCACTCGTTGATGTATCTGAGCCATGATGCCCGACTTTTAAGACTTGGGCGGATAATTCTACTCCGCTTGCTAATAACGCGTTCTCTTCTTCGACTTCCGCGTCCCCCATAAACAAAAATTTTTTATCGCTTTGAACAAGACGGGCGACAATTGAGCTGTTATTTAAATTTTCTACTTCCCGTCCCACCAAACTATCCAAAGGAAATAAAATTTCTAAATTACAATCTTCGCCTAGTTTTATGGTTTGAGGCCGGTCAATAATCATTAACGATATCTTTTTTTGTTTTACTTCGCTAAGCCATTCTAAATAATTCGGCGCGTCATGCACGACGCCGGTGAATAAAATCTTTTTTACCTTGTATCTTTTTAGAACGTCGATAAGGCCGGTGACGTGGTCGTCGTGCGGATGGGTTAAAATCATCAAGTCAATTTGCCTGTCCCAAAATGGTAAATTATCTGACAACTCCTCAAGAACTGATCCGTCCGGTCCACCATCGATTAAAATATTTTGTCCGAAGGGCGACTTTATTAAAATCGCATCGCCCTGCCCAACATCAAGAAAATCAACCTCTAGATTTTTAACCGGCTTGTACTTTAAAACAAAAAGCGGAACTGCTAAAAAAATAAGGACAATTCCCGCTAAAAGTAAAATTTTATAGACCTTAGCGCGCTTCATTGACATTTGGCTGGCTAAATCTTAATATTATATTAATTACTGGCTCTCTCCGAAGAGGAAGGCGGAGAAGGTCTATTGCTCATTCAGCGACAAGGAGGGAAAAATGGCGGCTGTTCCTTGTTCTATTATCGGCAATCATAGCAAACGCCCGCGGTCGGGACGAAAGCCACAACCGCCCACGGACGAAAGCGTGTCTATGCGCATAGCCCGAATTATTGAACGAGGAGAAATTCTAAAAAAGAAGGGGGAGAATCCGCCGAAAGCCGATCTGCCCAAAAACCTCGCACAAGCGTCCGATCCGCCAGATCCGATTAAACTGCACAGCAATCCAAAGTTTTGGTAACTCCGGGGAGGACCAAATGAAACTGGCTCTTCTGATCACCGGCTACTGGGACTCGATTCTGCGAAATCTGCGCCGGCCGGTCAGTCATAATGGATATGTCCCGGCCTCGCCTCGATTCAGAGGCCCTCGATTCCCGCCGAGAAAACCGGTTGGAAAAGTTCCTCTTGTTTAAGCGGAACTTATGATAATAAAAAAGCCCCGTTTCTTTCAAAAGAACGGGGCTTATTTTATTTATTGAATTTATCAGAAAAGAAATTATTTAAGTCAGTAATCTTTACTCGCGCTTGCTCCATCGTATCTCGGTCGCGCACGGTTACGTCCTCTTTTTCTAAACTGTCAAAATCCACCGTAATACAATAAGGAGTGCCGATCTCATCCTGTCGGCGGTAGCGTTTGCCCACGTTGCCGTTATCGTCAAATTCGCAGACAAATTTATATTTCAAATCGTTAAAAATCTCCCTAGCTTTTTCTACCAACTGAGGCTTATTTTTTAATAATGGAAAAATTGCGATTTTAATCGGTGCTAACCTCTTATCTAATTTCAAAACCGTTCTGATTTCTCCGCCCACCTCTTCCTCAGTAAAAGCTTTGTCTAAAAACATCAAAAGCAAACGGTTTAAACCAACCGAGGTTTCCATGATATGAGGAATAAATTTTTCCCCGGTCTTTTCGTCTAAATAGCTAAGATCTTGCCCAGAAAATTTAGAATGTTGGGACAAGTCCCAATCCCCCCGAGCATGAATGCCCTCCACTTCTTTAAAACCGCCCAAGGATTTAAAATTATATTCAACATCAAAAGCCTCGGAAGCGTAGTGAGCTAATTTTTCGTGCTTATACCAACGGATATCTTTATCGGTAATGCCGTATTCCAAATACCAATTCCAGCGCAGGTCTTTCCACATCTCATATTTTTCTTTCATCATCAAAGGGTGCAAAAAATACTGCATCTCCATCTGTTCAAATTCACGGGTACGGAAAACAAATTGCCGGGCGATAATTTCATTACGAAAAGCTTTACCAACTTGAGCAATACCAAAAGGCAACTTTACTCGTGTTGAATCCACGGTATTTTTGTATTCTAAATATATTCCCCCGCAAGTTTCTGGACGCAAGTAAACTACATTTTCTTCGCTTAAAGCGTCAGTCGGGGAACCTAAGTTGGACTTAACCATTAGGGAAAATCTTTTTGCTTCCGTTAAGTCAGTCGAACCACAGTTTTGGCATTTTAATTTTCCCGTTTCTCGCAACTTATTAAGTTCGGCGTTAATAAAATCTAGAGGCTGCTTGTCTGCGCTCACGGCGAAAGTTTCTAAAAGATGGTCAGCTCGCATGCGAGTTTTGCATTTTTTGCAATCAATCTGCGGGTCATCAAAGCTGGCGACATGGCCGGAAGCTTCCCAGGTTTTTGGATGCATAAAAATCGCGCTATCAAGGCCGACCACATCATCGCGATATTGGACCATAGCTTTCCACCAGGCGTCACGAATATTATTTTTTAAGAGCGTCCCGTAATGACCGTAATCATAAATCCCAGCAAAACCGCCATAGATTTCTGAAGATGGAAAAACGAATCCCCTTCTTTTGCAAAGCGAAACGATTTTTTCCATCGGAGTATTTTTTTCTTGAGCCATATATTTCGATCATATAACACGTATCATGTAGCATGTAACAAGACGGTGTTATGTGTTATGTGAATTACATTTCCTCTAGAACCTCGACTCCCAATAAGGTAAGGCCATTTTTTAAAACCTGGCTCACGGCTGAAAGCAGAGCCAATCTAGCTTTCTTAATATCCTCCTCCGCTTTCAAAACCGGGACAGCGTGATAGTAATCATTAAGGTTTTGCGCTAACTCAAATAGATACTTGGCGATTTCCGCCGGATCATAGTTTTCTCCGGCTACCAAAACCGCTTCCGGATATTTTGCCATCTTTAATATTAAGCCCCTTTCTTTTTCTTCGCTTAATTTTTCGCTATCAAAGACTTTCGACTTTGGACCTTCGACCTTCGACTTTCTGATTACGCTCTGAATTCTAGCATAAGTATATTGCAAATAGGCTGAAGTATAACCCTCGGATTGTAACGCTTTATCGATGTCAAAAACGATAATGTTTTTCGGATTGACTTTTATCATCTCAAACTTCATCGCGCCAATGGCGATTTTCTTAGCCACCTCTTCAACTTTTTTTTCTTCCCAATCCGCATGTCTCTCTTTTGTCTCCGCAATTATTTTTTTAAACATTTTTTCCTTAAGCTCTTGATAGGTAATAACATTCCCACTCCGGGAAGCCATCATGCCGGAAGGCAATTTTACAAAATCATAACCTAGATGAAAAATCTCTTGCTCATAACCCATCTTTTTAATAATGGCAGCTAGTTGTTTTAAGTATAAACCCTGTCTAATATCAACCACATAAATCGAACGGCTAATCTTAAATTTCTTAAATTTTTCTAAAGCCAAGGGAATATCGGCGACCGGGTAAAGAGCAGTGCCGTCAGACCGAACCACGACCAAAATGCCCAGACCTTCTCCTTCTAAATCGGCAATAATGGCGCCATCGCTCTTCTTTAGGATTCCCTTCTCCAATAACTTATCAACTTGCTTTTTCCCCTCATCAATATACTCACTTTCGTAATAGGTTTTTTTGAATCTTACGCCTAACTCTTTATAAATTTTATCAAAATATTCAATACTCCATTTTCTAGTCTCTTCCCAATTTTTATATTCGTCGCCTTTTCGAGCTTCAATCTTTTTCATCGTTAATTGAATCATCTGCTTGGCCGTCGCTTCTTCTTTTTCTCTGGTATTTGCTTCCACGTAAATTTTTCCTAGAAGATAACCTTTATCTTCTAACCTCTGGCTCCACTTCTCTTTGTTGGTTAAATAATTCCAAACGGTTTTCGCCACATGGATTCCGAAATCATTAATATAAGAAACCGGAATTGATTTGTGGCCATTCGCCAAAAGAATTTTATTAACCGCATCGCCATAAGAGATGTTGCGCAAATGGCCGATATGATATTCCTTGTGCGTATTGCCGTTTGAATACTCAATCATTACTCCTTGCTCTTGGCCGGTCTCATTCTCTCCATATTTCCCTTCTAATTTAAAAATCTCTTTAATAACCGACTCGACTAAATATTTTTTACTGATGGTAAAATTTAAATACGGGCCAGCCACTTTAACTCCAGTGATAATATCATCCATTTCTATTTTTTCGACCAACTCAGCTACAGTTTCGCCTGGCGTTTGTTTTAATTTTTTTGCCAACTCAAAGCCGGCCAAGCTTAAATCGCCCATGTCGGAAGTTGGGGGATAAACTAAGCTCGACGCCTGGACAAACTCTTCACCCAGGGCTTTATTTATTTGTTCTGCAATATACTCTTTTGCTTTTTCTAATACGTACATAAACTTCTATATAGCCAATATTAGCTATTTTACTTGCATTTAAATACTTGTTATAATCTAAATATAATCTAATTGCTCATTGCCCGCAGGCTTGATACTCGTCAGGAGGATAAAATGGAAAGCTCGCATCCAGTCTTCCGGATCGGCGAAGTTATCGCCTGGGTCGAAAAGCCCAGGGTTCGTCTATTTGACCTTCCCGATGGACCCTTCGAAATCACCGCGGTCCAAACCGGGGAGAAAACGAGTCTGAGTGGACAAGATATCAGTAACGGCAGAACGATTGCGAATTTTTCTGCCCACCGCTTTGTCCCCGTCGCCCTATAGACACCCTTCTTACAAGCCCCCAACGGAACAATATCCGTTTGGGGCTTTATTTTTTTGTCTGAAACACAAACTAATCTCCGATAACTTTCACAAATTGTCTCTTCCCTCTTTGCACTAATACTCCTTCAGCACTTACTTCGATCTTCATATTTATATCCTTCACCATCTTTTCATCTATCTTTATTCCGCCCTGTTCTATTAAACGCCTAGCTTCGCTCTTGCTGGTTGCTAATCCGACCTCGACTAATAAATCAATAATGCCAAGACTTTTGACTTTCAACTTTCGACTCGGGACTTCGCCCGGTACCTCTTTTTTTTGCACCGTCTTTATAAAATGTTCTTCAGCTTCCCGCGCTTTTTTGTCACCGTGGTTTATTCTAGTAATCTCGTACGCTAACTTCATTTTTAAATCACGCGGGTTCACGCTTCCGCTCTGCAAATCTATCTGAATTTTTTTAACTTCAGCTAAGGGTACTTTCGTGCAGAGTTCAAAGCTAGCGCCGATAAAACCATCCGGCCAAGACATCACCAGGCCATACATATTTTCCGCCGTTTCATCCAAAAAAACGGCGTTTCCCTGGCTTTTGCCCATTTTTACGCCCTTATCGTCGGCCAGAAGTTTTGTAGTGATAACAAATTTTTCTTTGCCTTTTAGCGTTTTCATTAAATCTCTGCCGGCCATCATATTAAACATTTGGTCGTTACCGCCGATTTCGAGATCGACATCCATAACCACGCTGTCATAGCCCTGTACCAAGGGATAAAGAAATTCATGGAGGTAAATCGGCCGGTCAGCTTTTATTCGTTCTTGGAACATATCACGCTGGATTAATTGTTGCACGGTAAAATTAGAGGCGAGCTCAATTAACTCCTTAAAACTAAGCTTATCACTCCACTTACTATTACGCATTATCTCAGCGGAATTATTTCCAGAAAAACTTAAGTAAGCGCTCGCTTGTTTTTTGTAATTTTTTGCATTATCCAAAACTTCTTCTCTGGTTAATTTTTTTCTAACCGCTTGTTTGTCGGTTGGATCACCAATCATCCCCGTAAAATCGCCGATTAAAAAAATAACCTCATGTCCCAAAGCTTGAAATTGGCTGAGCTTGTTTATGAGTATGGCGTTGCCAATATGAAGAGCAGGGGCGCTTGGATCAAATCCGCCGTAAAGCTTAATTCTTTTTCCCGACATTAAAACTTTCTTCAAGGAATCCTTATCGGGGTAAACTCTTTCCACTCCGCGCTCTAAAACTTCATCAATTAATTTTTCATCAACTATAACTTTCGCCATATATTCTCTTTAAATAACCCCGTTAAATAATGCCTAACATTTCAATTTATTTAACGGGGTAAAATATTAATATATCCCCATATTACCCTATTTATTGGCTTTTGGCAAACTGCAAATAAGCCAAATATGCCCAATATTAGAAAGATTTATTTGAGTATTTGCCTTTTTTTATAAATCTGCTAAGATATTATATATGATACAAACCACTCGGAAAAATGTCTTGATTATTATGTTGGTCGTACCCGCTTCCAGGTGGCTTTGTTTTGCATAATAATAATCAATTAACAGAAATACAAAAGCCACCTACCACAGGCGGCTTTTTTGATTGTTCTTTACGACGGCCACGCCTTAAAAGAGGGGGCAAAAAATGGAGGCAAGCCACATCTGCGCGATCGACGGCCGATCACTTTCGGTCTTAACCGAAACTGGAGAAGAAACCATCTCTTACGAGCCTGAACTGGGGGAGGCTGCCGATTTAGTCTTTGTTCAAACTCTTTGGGCGATGGCGGTAAGACTGACCCCAGAGCTCGGCGATTCGACCGCTCAACTTGTCCGTTGCGAACTCGAAGGGCGGGCTATGTCGGCTAGGATGATATTTATTACGGCCGGCAAAGGGCGTTTTATCAAAGGCGAGTCGCTCCAGCCTAACCCCGTTCACGCCAGAATGGAAGCGATTAAAGATTGCTTCCAAAAATTCGGTCTAGACTGGGTTACCACCTAGAACTAGGCCAAGTCCCCGTCTTCTCTCAAAAAGAGAAGACGGGGCCCAATTATCCTTTACTTTTTTAAAAGATATATTACTATAAAATTATGAACCAAGTCTTAGCCAAAAATTTATTGTTAGGATTGTTGTTGTCTCACTTTAGGTGGCTTGCTTTGTTATAGGTAATAGACTAAATAGCACACAAAGCCACCTAGCTCAGGTGGCTTTTTTGTTCGTTCTTTCCAAAATAACACCCACCCTACCAAGGAGGATTAGCCATGAGCACTGTTGAAGCAGGAAGGCCTATCGTGGCGGACAGAGCCGTTCGTGATGTTTGGGTAGAAAGCCTGGAAGTTAGTATCAGAACAGGCCAACCACCCTGGCTTGAGGTTATTTTTCGTCGGGGTAATGGCGGAATCATGACCTTCACCACCGAGAATGGTAAAATCCAATTAGAGGCGAATCACTACACTCTTACGCCGGGTAGGATTCGCGAGCAAATACGCGAGGCGGCTCACAGGCTGTATGCCGAACTCGAGCCCGAGCTAATGGAGGGAGTAAGGATTACGGCCTTTAAACTGCGGTCATGGCCGAGCCGTTCTGGCGGCGAAGAAGCTCACGCTGAAATTCAGTTCACCTTTGAGGGCGGGAAAAAGACAATAAGTCGCAAAGGTTCGCACCGTCAGGATTCCTCACTGGCGGAACTCAAAGCGATCTGTTATTGCTACCTTGACTTTCTCCGCGATCGGCAAAAAGAGGCTTAAAAACCAACCCCACTTCTAGATTTAAATTAGCTAGAAGTGGGGTCTTTTTTTCCTCCACTTTTTTACTCTTAACTTGACTACTTTCGCATATTTGCTATAGTTATACACAGATATATAAAAAATATGATTAAGACAGCGCAAAAAACTTATTTCTATTTTGGATTCTGGTTTAGAAGCTCCTTGAGGAGATTGGTTTTTTGTGATGTTTTAACTATTTGATAAGTTAAACTCACTAGGGAAAACAAAAACCGGCTCCTCAAAAGGGAGCCGGTTTTTTTAGTCCTACAAGGACGAACGTTCTTTCTAAAACTAACAGGTAGAAAACAGGGGCGGGAAACCACTTTTCCAACCAACCGAGGAGGAAAAAGAGATGACGGTTACTACTGAGAGACCCGTACGGGAAATCGCCGATCCCGGCGAATTTGTTCGCCAGGCGAAAGAGTACGCAAAACATAACAATCAAGAGGGCTTTCTGCAAAACCTAGTTGCCCTCGATGCCGCTTGCATAGGCAGGTCGTCAAACGACTTTATCTTAGCTCTGATCATGATAAAACTCGAGCTCGGAGATCACCCCGAAATCGATCCGTTCTTTTCAAGGGAAACGACAAAGGCGCTAGAAAAACATTTTCTCGGAAAAAATTCTGGCTAACGGTCTTCGGGCTCGGCTGAATCATTGTTTGATTCAGCCGAGCCCATTTTATTTATCCGGTTTTTGTTTTCTTTTTCTGCCGTTATGTTATACTATTAGCAATGCCATAAATCAGGTATTTTTATTTTTTACTTAAGATAAAAGTATGTCTCTTTATCGAAAAAATTTAAAGCAAGCCGTGATAATCGCTTGGCGCCATAAATATTTATGGCTCTTCGGTTTATTTGCCACTTTAATGGGCGGCGGAGAGTACGAAATCATAACCAAGGGTCTTTCCGGAGACACCTCTAACTCTTTATTTCCAAATTATAACCGCTTAGCAGAAATTGGGTTATTAAATAAAAATACCTTTGCCAACTTAGTTTTAATCTTAAAGAATAATTTTTCAGAAGCAATCATCCCGCTCTTGGCTGTCATAGCTATTTTAGTTATATTTATCTTTTTAGTCTGGCTAATGGTAGTGTCGCAAACCGCCCTGGTCGACAATAGCAGTAAAATTATCGGGGGAAAAACTGACGAGCTTGGTTTTACTAAAGGCATAAAGGCTGGGGCAAAATTTTTCTGGCCCGTTGTCGGCTTAAATCTTTTAATGAGAGCGGTTATCTACTTAGCATTCCTTCTGATCGCTTTACCAACGGTGCTTTCGGTCGGGCAAGCAAATTCGCCTTTAAATTCGCTCTACGTTGTCTTATTTATAATTTTAATTCCCCTAGCGATTGTTTTTGCCTTCATAATTAAATATGCTATTTGCTACGTCATTATAAAAAACCACAGTTTTATCCAAAGCTTGCACAGTGGGTGGAGGTTGTTCGCTAAAAATTGGCTGGTGAGTGTAGAGATGGCCTTCATTCTTTTTCTAGCCAACTTTTTAGCCGGCCTAGCAATCCTCCTTGCTCTTCTAATCCTGGTTGTTCCGTTTCTGTTCCTAGCCTTGATTTTATATAAATTAGCATCTTTAATCGGTTTCTGGCTGGTAATAATTGTTGGACTAATAGCGTTGCTCGCCCTGGTTATGCTCGGAGGGGCCGCTTTAACCACGTTTCAAACCGTTTCGTGGACCGGCCTTTTTGTCGAACTTATCAACCGGGGTGGCACAAGCAAAATCGTCCGCATTCTTGATGATTGGCGAAAATAAGTTTTTGGGTTAAAGATGAAAAATTTAAAACCGTTTTTATTTGTAAAATTACGGATTTATAAAACAAAGGAGGCTAACGCCTTCTTTGTTGATTATAAGCGTTTTAAGATTAATTAGATAAAAGCATATGTCTAACGACCTTCAGTCCATCGAAGATTTGCTAAGCCCGGCTAATTCAGGCGATGAAGATGCTAAGGCCAAACTTGCCAAGAAGCAACAAGATATTAAAACCAAAGACACTGAGCACGCCGTCGAGCAACAAGCAAATGACTCGGGCCTGCCTTACATAAATTTATCCGGCTTTCCCATTAGTCCCGAAGCTCTATCTTTAATTAAAGAAGACCGAGCTAAGTCCTTATCTACTGTTTGCTTCCATTATGATGGCGGAAAAATTTGGCTAGCAAGTACCAAACCGAATAACGAACAAGTGATCGAGGAATTTAAAGATCTTAACGAAAAATACCACACTACCGGAACACTTTATCTTATCTCCTCTTTCAGTTTAAACTACGCTTTAAAACTTTATAAAAATATTCCAAAAGTTAAGGAGCATGTTAAAGGCGTAAAAATAAGCGAACAAGATTTAGACAAATACAGCGAGGAGTTCTCTTCTTTCCAGGATTTGCAGGAAAAAATTAACGGCTCCCAAGTCAGCGATGCCGTAACCATTATAATGGCCGCGGCCATTAAGTCAGGGGCTTCGGACATCCATTTAGAGGCAGAAGAAAAAGAAATCAAGACTCGTTTTAGGATTGATGGCGTTCTCCAAGAGGTTGCGACCCTGGACAAAGAATTTTGGGAAAAAATTATTTCTCGCCTCAAAGGCTTAGCTGGAGTAAAGATAAATATCAGCGACAACCCCCAAGACGGCCGAATTTCTATTTACACTAAAAAAGACCGAATAGATATCCGAGCCTCCTTTCTTCCGACCAATCATGGCGAAAGCGTCGTTATGAGGTTATTGCGTTCAAGCACGGTTGGACTGACTTTCGAAAACCTAGGCATTAGAGATAAAGTCTTTGATCAGCTAAAAAAAGAGGTGGAACGGCCGAACGGCATGATCATCACGACGGGTCCGACTGGTTCCGGAAAAACCACCACTCTTTACGCAATTTTAAAGAAACTAAACCAACCGGCCACAAAAATTATCACAATCGAAGATCCGATCGAATACCAGCTAGAAGGCATCAACCAATCGCAGACAAACAAAGAATACACCTTTGCCAAAGCCCTGCGATCAATTGTGCGCCAAGATCCGGATGTAATAATGGTGGGAGAAATTCGCGATTTAGAAACAGCGGAAATCTCCATCCAAGCGTCTTTAACCGGCCACTTAGTGCTGTCAACTATCCACACTAATGATGCCGCCGGCGCTATCCCCCGCTTTCTTTCTATGGGCACAAAACCGTTTCTGCTCGCTCCCGCCATTAACACAATTGTCGGCCAACGTTTAGTCCGCCGTCTCTGCGAAGCCTGCAAGCAGGTTGCTATCCCTGACGAAGAAACTAGAAAAAAAATAAAAAGTATTTTAGAAACTTTGCCAGCCGATTACCTAAACGGCATGGATAAAGAAAATTTGAAATTCTATAAAAGCGTCGGCTGTCCGGCCTGCCAAAACATAGGCTACAAAGGGCAAATCGGTATTTATGAAATTCTAATCATGAATAAAGAAATTGAAAAAGTAATCTTGTCCGGTCAAGCAAGCGAATATGATATTCGAGATATTGCCGTAAAAAACGGCATGATCACCATGGCGCAAGACGGCCTGCTTAAGGCCATCGAGGGCATAACCAGCCCGGAAGAAATATTTAGAGTCGCAGAATAAAATTTTATAAACTTTTATTTTAAAAATATTTTATGATAAATAAAAAATTTATCGAGAAGCTAAAAAAAGATCACGACCAGAAAAATAGCGAGCGCCGCCAGATCATAAGCCTGGCCAATATTATTCTTCATGATTCAAAACGCGTCATCTTTTCGCTTCATCGCCAAGATTTTCAAACCGCCGGAACCAGCCTAGAGGAAATTGAAAAAATTATTCAAAAATTAGAAAAAAATTTTGGCGGGCAAAGAATAAACGAAGAAGGCTCATACCGGGCTGGCGTCGAAGAATATGCGGAAGCAAAAATGTTCTACCTTTTAGTGACGGGAAAAAAAATTGATAAAATTAAAAATATTGATTTAAGTTTTGACACCTATCTCGGCGGAATCTGCGATACGACTGGCGAGTTAGTCCGGCGCGCCGTCAATCAAGCCGCCGCCGGAAATTTTCAAGAAGTGGAAAAGGTTAAAAGCATGATTAACGAAATTATGGACGAATTAATCGCTTTTGATATGACCGGCTATTTACGGACTAAATACGACCAGGCTAAAGGCAATTTAAGAAAAATCGAACAGATTAATTATGAGATAAGACTAATGAAATAATTATTATAAAATCAATTATATTAAAGTAACCATTAAAACGCGTTCCTTGACGATAGCCACAAAGATTTTAAGCTTAACAGCCATTATTTTGGTCTGCTTTTTTTTGATTATAGTTTTTACTCAGACTCCCTCGTCCGACCCTGACGCCGAGCAAAAAGAATCACAACCAGCTAGCCTCCGAACGGCTAAAATTTTATTTCTAGGCGATTTAATGTTAGATCGAAATGTCGGCGAAAAAATTAAGAAAAACGGAATTGCTTATCTTTTTGAAAAATTATCGGAAATAGATTTTTTTAAAAACTACTCGCTAGTTAGCGCCAACCTTGAGGGAGCTGTCACCAACAACGGCGATCACTACGAACCGAGGCAAGCTTACGATTTTGCCTTCTCACCGGCGATAATCGGAGAATTAAAAACCTACGGCTTTAATTTTTTTAATCTAGCTAATAACCATTTTTCCGACCAAGGCCGGCGGGGCCTTGAGGAATCAAGCACGAACCTAGACAACCTCGACTTCGACTACGTCGGTTGTCCTGATGGCCAAATTGACGCCTGTAGCCAAAAAATTATAACCGTTGACGGAAAAACCTTTGGCATGGCGGGATTTAGCTCAGTCTACTCTTCTCTCGATCTTACAAA
>Ga0172380_10007110_pt1 | contig 12713 bp, 9 predicted proteins | sample Leawe162metaG_FD_119747 | JGI IMG/M metagenome (GOLD analysis project Ga0172380, IMG submission 119747) | Leachate microbial communities from a municipal landfill in Southern Ontario, Canada - Leachate well 162 metaG | ecosystem: Engineered > Solid waste > Landfill > Unclassified | place...
AGGTCGCCATGGCTGGCCTCGGCCGGGTGAACGAAATAGGCCGGCGTGCCCGTGCTGGCAAAGGTCGCCGCGATCTTGCGGGCGATATGGCCGGACTTGCCCATGCCGCTGACGATGACGCGGCCATGACAATTGAGGATGAGCGCCAGCGCGGCGAGAAAATCGCCATCGATGCGACTGGCCAGTGCGGCGACCGCATCGGCTTCGATGCGAAGAACCCGCCGCGCCAGGTCGAGCGCTTTCGGCGAAGGCTGTATTTGGTTCATGGATTCGATGCGGTTATGATTCGTGGGAGTATAGCAGATCGGCCCAGAGCCCCTGATTCCACGCCCTCTTCACGCAATCGAGTCTGATGAACACGCTGCAGCTTTCGCTTCTCCTGTTGGGTGCCTCGGTGCTGGCGGTCATTCTTTTCCGCCGGCTCAACCTGCCGCCGGTGCTCGGCTACCTGCTGGTTGGCACGGCCATCGGCCCGCATGCGCTGAACCTGATGGCTGCGCAGAGCGCCTCGGGCGCTTCGCATCTCGCCGAGTTCGGCGTCGTTTTCCTGATGTTTTCGATCGGCCTCGAATTCTCCCTGACCAAGCTGCATGCCATGAAGCGCATCGTTTTCGGGCTTGGCTTGCTGCAGGTGACAGCCACCCTGGTGCTGACGGCGTTGATCTGTCTGCTCTTCGACATGCACTGGCAGGGCGGCATTGCTCTCGGCGGGGTGCTTGCCATGTCGTCGACGGCAGTGCTGACCAAGCTGCTCAGCGATCGCCTCGAACTGGAGTCAAAGCACGGGCGCGAGGTTATGGGAGTGCTGCTCTTCCAGGATCTGGCGGTGGTGCCGCTGCTGATCCTGATTCCCTCCTTCACCAAGTCGCCGGAGCAGATGGCGATGATGATGGGCGTCGCCGCGCTCAAGGCGGTGGTGGCGCTGTCGCTGGTGCTCTACTTCGGTCAGCGCCTGATGAAGAAGTGGTTCTTCATCGTTGCCCGGGGCAAGTCGGCCGAGCTGTTCATGCTCAACGTATTGTTGATCACGCTCGGGCTGGCTTACCTGACCGAAGTCGCCGGCCTGTCGCTGGCGCTCGGCGCCTTCGTTGCCGGCATGCTGATCTCGGAAACCGAATACCGCTATCAGGTGGAAGAAGACATCAAGCCGTTCCGCGACGTATTGATGGGGCTCTTTTTTGTCACCATCGGCATGCTGCTCGACATGCACCTGGTTCTTGCCAATTTCCTCTTGGTGCTGGCGGTACTGGCAGCGCTGCTGGTATTCAAGTTCATCGTTATTGGGGGTTTGTCCCGGCTGCTCGGGTCCTCGCCGGGAACGGCGATCCGCTCCGGTCTGTGGCTTTGTGCCGGCGGTGAATTCGGTTTTGTTCTGCTTGCCGAGATCAAGCAGTTCAACCTGGTGCCGGCGCTCGCCTCGCAAGCCGTACTGGCGGCACTGGTGCTGTCGATGTTGATTGCGCCACTGATCGTGCAGTACGCCGACCGTATTGCCCTGCGCTTCGCTGCCAGCGAATGGCTGCTGCGTTCGATGGAGCTGACCAATATCTTCGCCCAGTCGATGGGCACCGAGCGCCACGCCATCATTTGCGGCTTCGGCCGCAGCGGGCAGACGCTGGCCCGCTTCATGGCCCAGGAGGGTGTCGGCTACATGGCGCTCGATCTCGATCCCGAGCGGGTGCGCGAAGCGGCGGCAGCCGGTGAAACGGTGGTCTTCGGCGACGCCGCCCGGCGCGACGCGCTGGTGGCTGCTGGTGTCACCCGTGCCAGCGTGCTGGTCATCACCTTTGCCGATACCCGTGCGGCCGAGCGCATCCTGCACCTGGTGCACGAGCTCAAACCCGATCTGCCGGTGGTTGTGCGTACCTACGACGATAGCGACATGGAGCGCCTGCGTCTGGCGGGTGCGGCCGAGGTTGTGCCCGAGTCGCTGGAAGCCAGCATGATGCTGGCTTCACACGCGCTGGTGCTGATCGGCGTGCCGATCAATCGGGTGCTCAAGCGCGTGCGGGAAATGCGCGCCGGCCGCTACCAGTTGCTGCGCGGCTTCTTCCATGGCCAGACCGACCGCGAGGAGGATGTGCATGACAGCGACGCCGTCCGTCTGCACTCGGTGACGCTCGCGGCGGGCGCGCGGGCCATCGGGCTGACGCTGGGGGCGCTGGCGCTGGATGAACTGGGCGTAACCGTCAGCGCTGTCCGCCGGCGCAACATCCGCGCGATCGAGCCATCGGACGACCTGCGCTTCGAGGCCGGCGATGTCGTTGTTCTGCTCGGCCGGCCGGACGGACTGGCGGTGACGGAGGAACGACTGCTGAAAGGCTGAGGCCAGTTTGGCGGATTTTGCAATGTTTTTTACAGCGCCCAGTAACGGCAAGGGCTGCAGCCATTTGGCCATTTGGCGCAATTTGCACGATTCAGGGACCGAAAAGCACAAAGCCCGCCGAAGCGGGCTTTGTGGTGTTTTAACGGTTAGTTAGAGCGCCATACATACCGTATAGGCGGTTGCGTCGTTCCAGCCAGCTGCTGTGCTATCAACGGCAGCCACCGCAGCAGCCTGGTTCCAGGCCTGGTTTGCGATGACGCGAACCGAGCCTGCGTCGGTATCGCCGTCGTCCATCGTCTGGTCCAGTTGCTTGGCGTATTTGCCCAGAATGTTGCTTGAGCACACGATGTAGGTGCCGCTAAGCCCCGTTACCGGTGTGTTTGCCCCGCTAGTGATTCCAATGTGGCCGCCATCAGCATTCAGCGGAACAAATGTCTGTACAGCTGCCGCGTTAGCCGGAGCTGCTGTCGGGCCAGCCGCGAGCCCGGCAAGGCGAACGTGCTGCCAGAATAGGACAGATTCATCTGTCTGGACTGTCGAATTCCATGCTCCTTCAATAACACCATTGCCGACGGTGCCTCCAGTTGTAGCGGCGACAACGGCTACCCCGTTTACGTTTGCGCCCAGATGGGTCGTGGCAACAGCAGAGTCGTCGCCGGGGAGAGACTTGTATTTGTCTTGATAGCCATAAATGAAGAGAGGGATATTGCGGAAGTCTGTGGCGAAATTTTTCACCTTCGCACTATTGATCAGTTCCTGACCCTTCAGCACGCCACCGAGCAGCAGGCCGATGATGACCAGTACAATGGCAATCTCGACGAGCGTGAAACCGGATTGTTGATTTTTCATTTTGCTTACCTGCTAGGGTGATTGTGACGTCTATCCTTCCGCACGATTCGTGCCAGCCAAAACCGCCTGTTATTGCGGGTTATTTCGCTGAATTTGTCGGGGTGCCGACGGTTTGGCGGGCAAGGTGTCGAAATGTCGTCAGTTGTTTTGCTGGAGAGGCGGTTTGCCGATGACCCTGCTTGCCCGTGCCGGAGGTTTCCTTGTCGCGCGGCAGCGCGGGTTGCTCATCCTGCTGCTGGGGCTGCTGCATCTGGCGATGCTGGCCGGTGCGGGTGATCGCCTGGGGTTGGTGTGGTGGCTGGTCGATGTCGGCCTGTTCATGCTCTGGCAGCCTTTTGTGCGCTCCGAGCAGCGGCTGGGGGTGTCGGCGCTCTCCAGCTTTGCACTGCTGCTGCTCGCCGGGGTATCGGGTTATGGCCCGTGGTTACTGCTGCTGTGGGCAACTTTCCTGATTGCGCTGGTCGGCGGGCGCGTGCTCTTTGTCGAGCATCGCGGCACCCGCCTCTTTTACCTGCTGGCCTTTGCCTACCTGCTGGCGGCCATTCTGCTCTATCTGGTTCCGCAAGTTGTGCCCGGCCCCGATACTGAACGGCAGTTGTTGGGGAAGCTGTTCGTCTGGTCGGCGCCGGCCGTCCTGCTGGTGATGGCGCTGCTGCCGATCCGCGACTGGGCGGGGCGGGCGGCTGCCGGGCCGGTGGACTTCGTCTATAGCCTTTTCGTTTTTCTGTTGGTTGCCGTGCTGGTATTGGGCAGCGTGGCCTTCATGGTCATTCGCAAGACGGGCTACGTCGAGTCGCTGCTCAGTACCGTACTGGTCATGGGGGTGATGCTGTTGCTGCTGGGCTGGGCGTGGAATCCACGCCCCGGTTTTGGTGGCGTCGGCGTTTTCTTTTCCCGCTATTTACTGACGGTCGGCCTGCCGTTCGAGCAGTGGCTGCATCGATTGACCGAAGTGGCCGGGCAGGAGCGGGACCCCGGTGTTTTCCTTGATCGGGTGCTGCAGCAGATGATGGAGCTGCCGTGGGTAGTCGGCGGCGAGTGGGCGGCGGGCGGGGAAAGAGAGGAACAAGGGCGCTTCGGCAGCACCGCGCCTTTCTCTCAGGAGTTCTCGATCCTTTCGCTGCGTTTGCAGCTCTACACGCGCCATCGCTTGAGTCCGGCGCTGATCTGGCATTTTCGTTTGCTCATCCAGTTGGTGGCGGAGTACCACATGGCCAAGCTGCGCGAACGCGAGCTGGAACAGATGAGTTACTTGCGTGCTGTGTACGAAACCGGGGCGCGGCTGACGCACGATGTGAAGAATTTGCTGCAGGCGCTCAATAATCTTTGCTATCTGGCGCAGTCGCTGGATGAGAGCCGGGCAGCGGAGATTCAGCCGCTGATGCAACGGCAGTTGCCGGTGATCGTGCAGCGCCTGGAGCAGACGCTGGAAAAGCTGCGTCGCCCGCGCGGCGGTGTTGGGCCGCTGCTCGCAGCCGAAACCTGGTGGAGCGGGCTGCGCCAGCGCTTTGAGCTGCAGGGCGTACGCTTTGAGGCGGATCGCTGTCTTTCCGATGCGACGGTGCCGACGGCGTTGTTCGACAGTGTGGCCGACAACCTGGTGCAGAACGCGCTGGACAAGCGGGCACAGTCGCCGGGGTTGGCGATTGCCGTGCGTCTGCAGGCGGGCGGGGAGTTGCTGTCGGTGAGCGACGATGGGGCACCGCTGCCGGAAGGGCTGGCAGGAGCATTGTTCAATGCCCCGGTGGCATCCGAGAGCGGCCTGGGAATCGGCCTGTACCACGCGGCACGACAGGCGGAAGAACTGGGCTACGAATTGCGGCTGGCAGAAAACCGGGCCGGCGAGGTGCGTTTTGAATTGCGCCGTCAGCCGGTTCAGGCCTGAGCCGGCTGCGATTCTGGCCACTTCCGGCTACATTTCGGGCTGTATTTCCCGGCGGCCGATCATGCGGTAAACGACCATGTTGCCCTTGCCCTTGAGATAGATCGTCTGCGGCTCGTGGAAGTCGTAGCGCCCGTGCAGGCGACGATAGGTGACCTCGTCGACCTGGATCATGCCGGGAACGCCTTCGCTGGTGATCCGGCTGGCAATATTGACCGTGTCGCCCCAGAGGTCGTAGATGAATTTTTTCTTGCCGACGACGCCGGCGACGACCGGCCCGGTGCCGATGCCGATACGGACTTCGAGGTGCATCTGGTTGACGTTGAAGTCGCGGTGCAGCAAGTCGCGCATGTCGAGGGCCATGTCGGCGATGGCGTCGGTGTAATCGGCCATTTCGCTGTTGAGGCCGCCGGCGACCATGTAGGCATCACCGATGGTCTTGATCTTTTCCATGCCATATTTTTCGGCCAGTTCGTCGAAGGACGAGAAAATCCGGTTGAGCATGGCAAATACCTGCTGCGGTGTCAGGCCTTCGGCAACGCGGGTGAAGTTCACGATGTCGACAAACATTACCGAGACATCGGCAAAGCCGTCGGCGATCGTCTGCGAACTGTTCTTTAGCCGTTCGGCGATGGAGCCGGGCAATATATTAAGTAGCAGTTTTTCCGAGCGCTCCTGCTCGATCTGCAACAGGCGGTGCGCTTCGTCCAGCCGCAGGGCCGCCTTTTCCCGCTCCAGGGTGGAAAAGCGCAGTAACAGGTAGACGATCGACGAAACGGCGATGAAGTTGAGAACGAAGAAGAAAACGCTGGTCCGGATGGGGACGCTCTTGGCCGATGCGATGACGCTGTCGGCAAGGTAGTAGTCGAAAAATCCGGAAAGCGCAGTCATGAAGATATAGGCGGCAAACCAGGCGATCGATTCGCGCACGCCGCAGAAGAGGATCGCGCCGATCGGTGCAAGCAGCCCCCACAAGCTGACGCCGCTGGCAGTGATGAAGTTGCCGATGCTCCACTGGGCAACAAAGGGCATGAACAGGAACAGACCCAGCTGCGAATGGCGGAACAGGTCAAAGTTCTTCGTTTTCAGATAGAGCGCAAGGTTGCCGGCAAGCAGCAGCTGAAAGGCAAATGGAACCGTCGTTGAAAACTGCGGGCCGAGCTGCCAGTAGATGAACAGCCAAAGCATGGACATGACACAGACCAGACCGGTGGCCAGCATCAGCAGTGATTTTTTCAGCCGCAACTCTTCCGAGTCGCCAGGTGAAATGCCTGCGCTGCTCAGCGAAGTCAGGAAGCTTTCGTTATGGCTCACAAGGTGCCCGGGGCATAGTACAGGTGCATTCGCGAACTATGGCAGCAGGGGCTTGCGGGGTCAAGCCAATGCCGTTGAGGGGCATGCTTGGTGCATTGCTGGCACCTGCTTGCTTGACGGGGTAGGGGGTGGCGCCTAAGATGCGCCGGTTTTCCCACCTAAAGCCATCTGCAGTGACTCTAGAACAACTCTACGCCCTGATCGACCCGGATATGAAGGCCGTCGATGCCGTCATCCGCCAGCGGTTGCATTCCGATGTCGTGCTGGTGCGCCAGGTTGCCGAATACATTATCCAGAGTGGCGGCAAGCGCTTGCGTCCGGCGCTGGTGCTTCTGGCGGCAGGGGCGCTGGGGTATCGCGGGTCGCATCACCATGAATTGGCGGCAGTGGTCGAGTTCATCCATACCGCAACGCTGTTGCACGACGATGTTGTCGATGAATCCGCGCTGCGTCGTGGCCGCAACACGGCCAATGCGATGTTCGGCAATGCGGCGAGCGTACTGGTCGGGGATTTTCTCTACTCCCGTGCCTTTCAGATGATGGTGGCCGTGGATGATATGCGCGTTATGCGCGTGCTTTCCGATGCGACAAACGTGATCGCCGAGGGGGAGGTGCTGCAGCTGATGAACTGCCACGATGCGGATGTCGATGAGGCCCGCTATCTGCAGGTGATCCGCTACAAGACCGCGAAGCTGTTCGAGGCTGCTGCGCAGCTCGGTGCCATTCTGGGGGGCGGCTCTGCCGAGATCGAGCGTGGTCTGGCGGACTATGGCATGCATCTGGGCACTGCTTTTCAGATCATCGACGATGTGCTCGATTATTCTGGTGCCGAAGCTGAAACGGGCAAGCACCTCGGCGACGATCTTGCTGAAGGCAAGCCAACGTTGCCGCTGATCCATGTCATGCAGCACGGCTCACCGGAACAGGCGGCGCTGGTTCGCAATGCCATCGAGCAGGGTGGGCGCGATGAATTCGCCGCAGTCCTTGCCGTGGTGCGCGGCAGTGGTGCCCTGACCCACGCACGGCGGGTTGCAGAAAGCGAAGCTGCACTGGCTGTTGCAGCAATTTCAGCGCTGCCCGCTTCCCAGTACAAGGATTCATTGCTACAATTGCCGACTTTCGCGGTAGCCCGAAGCTTTTGACAACCGCGAAGCCCTCGGTCGGGGCGTAGCTCAGCCTGGTAGAGTACTGCGTTCGGGACGCAGGAGTCGGAGGTTCGAATCCTCTCGCCCCGACCAACTTAAACCCGCGTAAATCAATCGATTGCGCGGGTTTTTTGTTTTCCGGTTTTGTTGCACCCCGAGCGACTTGCCCTTCTTCTTGCGAGTGGCGAGGGTGCGCGGCGTGTTTTTCCTGCCGCTCCTTTTCAGCTTTTCGCCTGGCCTCTGCTATTCTTGCGCCCATCTCTTCTGGTGCGGCTCATGGGCAAGTTTCTTCTGACTATTTTTCTTGGCATCGCCGTTTGGTGGCTGTGGCGCAAGCTGCAGGCGAGCAAGGCGGATGCTGCTGCGCCAAAGGCTGAACGTCCCCCGGAGTTGATGGCACGCTGTGCGCATTGCGGCGTCAATCAGCCACGTAGCGAATGCGTGGAAGGCGAAGGGCAGGTGGTGTACTGCTCGGAAGCGCATCGGCGTGAGGCGGAGTCGGGCGCCAGGGGCGAGTAGGCAAATGGGGAGCGGCATCGGCCAGGCGGTTGGCGGCAGTTTCTCCGAGACCCATTGGAGCTCCTTCCACTATCTCAATCTCTATCGATTTGTCCTGGCAGCGCTGCTGTTCGTGGCTTCGGTGGGGGTGGCGCCGGAAAATTCATTTTTTCTCGCGGAGTTTTCCCGCCTTCATATTTCGGTAAGCGCCTTTTATCTGCTGGCCACGGGCGTTGCGGTGATGCCGCTGCATCGCTACCGCCAGCATTTCAACCTGCAACTCAGCGCCTATATCCTGCTTGATATTGGTGTCTTCACCGCACTGATGTATGCCGGAGGCGGTGCGCGCAGCGGCTTCGGGGCCCTGTTGCTGGTCTCGCTTGCCGGCGCCGGGCTGGTCGGCCAGGGCCGCCTGGTCCTGTTTTATGCCGCAGTGGCGACGATTGCCGTGTTGGGGGCCGAGGTTTTCTGGGCGCTGCGCTCGGCCTTCGAGCAGGCGGCCTTCATGCAGGCCGGGCTTCTTTCAATTGGTTTCTTTGCGACGGCCATTTCAGCGCGCCTGCTTGCCAAGCGCATATTGGCCAATGAAGAGCTGGCACGGCAGCGGGGTATCGCACTTGCCAACCAGACCCTGGTCAGTCAGCGTGTCATTGAGGAGATGCAGGATGGTGTCCTGCTGGTCAGTCAGGATGCGCGCGTCCTGCAGCACAATCCGCGCGCCGAACGCATGCTGGGCTTGCGTGCGGTCGCCGATGGGCCGTTGTCTACTTACTCGTCCGAGCTCGCCGAAAGCTTTGGCGCCTGGCAATCGGGCGGTGCGGCAGAGCCCGAGCCGTTTGAGATCGCAGCCAGCGGACTGACGCTTCGGGCACGTTTTGTGGTGACCGAGAGCAGTGACGGGGCTGTGCTGGTCTTCCTGGAAGATATGGGGCGTGTACAGGAGCGCGCGCAGCAGCTCAAGCTGGCAGCGCTCGGGCGGTTGACGGCGAATATTGCTCACGAGATCCGTAATCCGCTGTCGGCGATCAGCCATGCCGGCGAGCTGCTTCTTGAAGAGCGCCGCGAGGAAACGCAGGAGCGTCTGGTGCGCATCGTGCGGGATAACACCTTGCGGCTTGATCGTATCGTTCGTGATGTGCTTGAGTTGGGACAGCGCGATCGTGTACACCGCGAGCCCATCGACGTGGTGGCGTTTCTGTCAGTCTTTCTTGAAGAATTCTGCGTCAAGGAAAAACTTGACGGAAAAATCATCCGGACCGAAATTGCCGATGCCGGGCGGATACGCTTTGATCGCTCGCATCTGCATCAGGTGCTCTGGAATATTCTCGGCAACGCACTTAGGCATTCGCGTGGAGAACCGGGAAGTGTCATTCTTCGTGTTTTCCGGGGCGGGAATGCGAATTCGCCCGCACTGGAAATTCATGTGATCGACGATGGCGAGGGGGTTGCTGACGATTTGCGCGAGCACATCTTCGAACCTTTCTTTACCACGCATTCGCGTGGGACCGGGCTTGGGCTCTATATCGCGCGAGAACTATGCGAGGCGAACCGCGCGCGTCTCGAATTGCTCGGCAATGCACCTGGCGCACACTTTTGTATCAAGGGGGAGGTGATCGGTGACAGTCAGTCGTAGTGCACGCAGGCCGCGCGGAGAACTGCTCCGTGTTCTGGTGGTCGATGACGAGGCGGATATTCGCGAGTTGCTTGATCTGACGCTTTCACGCATGGGTCTGGCTGCGGATTGTGCGGCAACGGTCGCCGAGGCGCGGGAATATCTGTCGGCCGAGCAGTATCAGTTATGTCTGACAGACATGCGCCTGCCCGATGGTGAGGGCTTGGCCGTCGTCCGGATGGTCGCTGAGTTGTGCCCGCAGACCCCGGTCGCCGTCATCACGGCCTTCGGCAGTACTGAAAATGCCGTGGCTGCGTTGAAGGCGGGGGCTTTTGACTATCTGGCCAAACCCGTAGCGCTTGATCAGCTGCGCGCCCTCGTCAAATCCGCGCTGGAGTTGCCGGTAGCGACAGGCGATGGAACATGCCAGCAACTGATCGGCGATTCTGCGGCTATCGAGAGTGTCCGCGAGATGATCGAGAAACTGGCCCGCAGCCAGGCACCGATCTATATTTCCGGCGAGTCGGGTAGTGGCAAGGAACTAGCCGCACGCCTGGTGCATGCACAGAGCGCACGAGCGGCGGCAGCCTTCGTTCCGGTGAACTGCGGCGCTATCCCCGAGTCCCTGGTCGAAAGCGAATTCTTTGGCTATCGGAAAGGCGCCTTCACCGGGGCCGACACCGACCGCGATGGCTTTTTTCAGGCAGCCAGCGGTGGCACGCTCTTCCTCGACGAAGTGGCCGACTTGCCGTTGGCAATGCAGGTCAAGCTGCTGCGTGCCATTCAGGAGAAGAAAGTCCGCAAGGTGGGAAGTGCTGCCGAAGAAACAGTCGATGTCCGCATCATTTCGGCAACCCACCGTAACCTGCGGGAGTGTGTTGAGGCAGGGCGCTTTCGTCAGGATCTCTACTACCGCCTGGACGTGATCGAGTTGCGCATGCCAGCGTTGCGGGAACGCTCCGAAGATGTGCCGGTGCTGGTGGCGTCGCTACTCAAGCGTATCGCCGGACCCACGTTGCCGGTTGTCACCGATGCAGCCATAGCGGCGCTTCGCACCTATTCCTTTCCCGGCAATGTACGTGAGCTGGAAAACATTCTTGAGCGGGCGACAGCTCTCTCGGGCAGTGGTGTGATCGATGTCGCCGATCTGCAGCTGACCCCGGAGAACGATTGTGCCGTTGAGTCCGGTCGCGCCGGGGAGACGCTCGATGACACCCTTTGCCGCGTCGAGCGGCAGGCGATTCTGGAGGCGCTGGCAAAAACGGGGGGTAATCGGACGGCTGCGGCGCGTCTTCTCGGCGTTACTTTCCGCTCCTTGCGTTACCGGATCGAGCGTCTGGGCATCGACGAATGAGCGTGGCCTTTGTCGACGAAGCCGGCTGGCTTGTCGGCGCTCGTCATGAGCCATCGCCGAATTCAGATGCCCGCCCAGAGGGTGAGCAGCCGACGCTGCTCGTGTTGCACGCCATCAGTCTGCCGCCGGGCGAGTTCGGCAGCGATGATGTACTTGCTCTGTTTGCCAACAAGCTTGATCCTGCGCGGCATCCGTATTTTTCTACCATCCACTCCCTGAGAGTGTCAGCCCATTTTTTCATTCGCCGTGACGGTGAAGTTATTCAACTGGTGTCGTGCAACGCCCGTGCGTGGCACGCCGGGCTTTCTTGCTGGAAGGGGCGCGAGCGTTGCAATGATTTCTCTATCGGGATCGAGCTCGAAGGTTGCGATGAAAGGCCGTTCGAGCTGGAACAGTATGCGGCGCTGGAAAATCTCGCGAGTGCATTGCTGCAACGTTATCCCTTGACCCACATCGCTGGCCATAGCGACATTGCTCCCGGCCGGAAGACCGATCCCGGGCCGCACTTCGCGTGGGAACGCATCGCGGCATTGCCGCTGCGCCGCGCCTGAATCCGCACGACGTCCATCAGCGTTTTTTCAGCATCGCCAGCTATGTCATCGGCAAATGACGCGTAATTGCAACGGTGTCGACGTGGGGTTGACATTCGCAAGAAAAAATTCTTGCATCAAAAACAATCAACTACTAGAATTAGTTCAAATTTGCAAGGGAAGCACAACATCTAGTAGGTTCCCCGCAAACAGCCGCCTGGTGCGGATTTCGAAGGTGAGGCTTCGGGTCTCCCCTTCCTGGATAAAAGAGAGCGATGAAACTGAAGCGATATAGGTGTCGCACAAAGTACCGAGGCCTGCCGACGCAACGTCGAGCCAACGCCGCTTCTTCTCCTCTTGGTTTTCCTTTTTCCGGCTTCCCCCTCTTTTCCCGTTCCTGTGCATTGTCGAGTGTCCGCGCACTAGCGCGGCATACCGATACGTCACGCGCAAACGGCGTTTCCAGAATTGCGGCATGTGCCGCTGTCGTATTCGATTGTTCCGCTTCTGCGGCGGTGATCGGATGGTCCGGGCTTGTGCAGACGGATTGCGTTGTTCGTTGTGATCTAACGTCAAACATCTTTCCTTGAGTGGATAGAAGGAGGTAACCATGGCAACAAGCGCGAAGAAACCCGCCGCCAAACCGGCTGCGAAAAAAGCTGCACCCAAGGCCGCTGCGAAACCTGCAGTGAAAAAAGCTGCCCCTAAGGCGGCTGCCAAACCTGCTGTAAAGAAGGTGGCTCCGAAGGCTGCTGCCAAACCCGCTGTGAAAAAGGCTGCTCCGAAAGCTGCTGCCAAGCCCGCAGTGAAGAAAGCTGCTCCGAAGAAGGTTGCTGCCAAACCTGCTGCGAAGAAAGCCGCTCCGAAGAAGGTTGCTGCCAAGCCCGCAGTGAAGAAAGCTGCTCCGAAGAAGGTTGCTGCCAAGCCCGCAGTGAAGAAAGCTGCTCCGAAGAAGGTTGCTGCCAAACCTGCTGCGAAGAAGGCTGCTCCGAAGAAGGTTGCTGCCAAGCCCGCAGTGAAGAAGGCTGCTCCGAAGAAGGTTGCTGCCAAACCCGCTGCGAAGAAAGCTGCTCCGAAGGCCGCTGCCAAACCCGCTGCGAAGAAGGCTGCTCCGAAGGCTGCTGCCAAACCCGCTGCGAAGAAGGCTGCTCCGAAGGCTGCTGCCAAACCCGCTGCGAAGAAGGCTGCTCCGAAGGCTGCTGC
>Ga0172380_10007111_pt1 | contig 12713 bp, 11 predicted proteins | sample Leawe162metaG_FD_119747 | JGI IMG/M metagenome (GOLD analysis project Ga0172380, IMG submission 119747) | Leachate microbial communities from a municipal landfill in Southern Ontario, Canada - Leachate well 162 metaG | ecosystem: Engineered > Solid waste > Landfill > Unclassified | place...
CCCATCGCTGCTCAGTCGCTCGCCGGCGCGGACCTAGACCGGCGACGCTAAGTCCGTCGCCTGCAACGCGTCACGCCAGCCGGCGCCAGCTGCGCCATATCCTCGCCGGGCAGAGGCGCCCGGCTCCGGTAATGCTCGCCGCCGAAACCCCGGCTGTCATGCCGCGTCGCTCCAGTCCTAAGACCCGCCGGCGCCCGCAAGGCGTGCGGGTCGCTCCCTCCGCTGCGATCTTGCGAGGCGACACCGTGGAGCAGACCGATCGGAAAGGAGAGAGACCATGAGCGCAGAAATCACCTTCACCCCTTTGAACAGCGCGGCCCCTTCGGCCGCCTCCCGCGAGGCTCTCCATAGAGCAGATGTGACGCTGGTGCGCTTCGTCGTTCGCTGTTGCAGGGGCAGGCCCTATCGCAGGCCGTTTGTGCTGTTCGGGGAGGCGGGAAGGATCGATGCCTTGAAGGGTGAATGGCCGGGTATCTCGGCCAGCTCAGAACGCAGCGGGAGCGAGCAATCATGAGCGACCTCTACCAGCGCATTACCGACCAAGTCATTGCCGCCATCGAGGCCGGTGTCAAGAAGACCGGGCGCCCATTGTGGCAAGGACAGGGGGGCGCGTCGGCGCTGCCTTACAACCATAAGAGCGGTAGAGCCTACTCGGGTGTCAACGTCCTCGTGTTGTGGCTTGCCGCTCAAGCGTCCGGGTTTGGCTCGGCCGCCTGGCTCACCTTCAAGCAGGCCAAGGACATGGGCGGGGTCGTGAGGAAGGGCGAACATGGAACGCACATCGTCTATTGCGAGCCCCTGCAGCGAGAGGAAACCAACCCGACGACTGGCGCCCCGGAGGAAAGGACGGTGCTCCTGATGCGGCAGTTCGTGGTGTTCAATCTCGACCAGATCGACGGCATCGAGCGCCGTGACATCGAGCGCTTTCCTTTCCAGGGGATCGACGCCGCGGAAGAGGTCTTGAGAAAGAGCGGCGCCCGGATTGTAGTCGGCGGGGCCAAAGCTTACTACTCACCGAGCCTCGACGAGATTCACTTGCCCGACCGCGAACGCTTCGAAGTGGCCGAGCAATTTTACGGCGTGGCTTGTCATGAAATAGTGCACTGGAGTGGCGTTAAGGAACGTCTGGCGCGCGACTTCAGCGGCCGATTTGGCAGCGAGGCCTATGCCTTTGAAGAACTGGTCGCTGAGCTTGGCGCGGCATTCATCTGTGCCGACCTGGGGCTGATCCCGGCAACCATGGACGACCACGCCGCCTACGTTGAGAATTGGCTGCGCGTACTCAAGACTGACAAGAAGGCGATCTTCACGGCGGCAAGCAGCGCCAGCAAGGCGCATGGCTACATCATGGCCAAGGTGGCGGCGGGACAGTCGGAGGAAGTGAGGCAGTGGGTTGCTGAATACTGCGATGAATGCGAGAAACTGTACCCGGATAAATACCCGGATAAATCGAGATTGTCCGAGACCGCCGCTTAGTACCGACACGACCGAGCGGCGGCAAAAAGGCCTTGAGGCCGAGCGTGGCGTTGCGCCGCTGGCCCGATCAAAAACGCGCCGTGCGTCCTGTTGCTCGAAAGTGCCTTCGTGCGGAAATTCTCAAAAACCGGTATTTCGTCACTGTCCTTGCCGCAGGGCCGCAGGGAAACCTGGCGCATTTTCTGCAAACTTGGTCTACCATTCGGCTTTTACCCAAGGGAGCGGTTTATGAACAAGTCTGAACTCATCGACACCACCGCCGCGGCGGTCGGCATTTCCAAGGCGGCAGCGGGAAACGCCATTGATGCCATCGTCGGTGCGATCACCAAGGCAGTGGCCAAGGGCGATACGGTGAGCCTGGTCGGATTCGGGTCATTCAAGCCGGCAAAGCGGGCGGCTCGCACCGGACGAAATCCGCAAACCGGCAAAGAACTCAAGATTGCGGCGACGACCGTGCCGCGGTTTACGGCGGGCGCTGCGTTCAAAGCTGCAGTCGCCGGAAAGAAGGCCGCGAAGAAGAAATAGCCAGACCGTCGGCGCGTCGCCGTTCCGGCATAAACGGCTTCGCGCCTGTCGGCGCTGCGCGCTGCATTTCCCTGCGCTTGCCCCTCTTGGGGCCGTCTGACGACCGCCCCGCCGCGCTGTGCTTGGCATCCCCAAAGCCAAAACCGCCGAACAGGCTGCGCCTGATCGGCCGATGGAAAAGTGCGCTTTTTTTGCCGTCACCGGCCCGTGCGCTGCGGCGCCAAATTCACAAATATCCTGTAACCATGGTCGCCGACCCATTGGCGCCGCCGATCGCCTATTGCCATCCGCGGCACCGCCGCCGGCCCGGTGAATTTGATTGGATTTGCGCGAAACGCTCAACGCCCGACCAGGGCCGCCTCGGCTGTCGCCGCCCTATGGACACGCCGGCCAGATGCCGGTGACTTAACCGGTCCGGCGTCGAGCAAGACCTTTAGCTTGGGCATGGCTTGCCGCCATTTCTCGGCCGGCACGTTATCCAGACGCTCCGCCCGGATAAGGTCCAATACCGCCTTCTGATTGCGCTCCCGATCAAGGCGCTGCAACTCTTTTTTCTTCTCCTCGAGCCGCTTCAATTTCTCCCGCTGCGCTGCAATTTCGTCCTCTATCGTGCGGGCCTTGCGACCCAGTGTGGTGTCGACTTTCGCTTCGCTCATGCTTCACCTCGTCGTTGGCAGTTTGCGCAAATCCTCCCGAACCGGCCGGAACCTATGCGTTCCTGGTTCGCACGATTCTACTGAATCATGGGCCTTGTCCGCTAGCTGCATATAGTACATAATTATGACATCCGGGAACATGCGCGGGGGATCCCCGCACCCCTAGAAAATGGTCACACACCACGCAACTCCGTTGAATCGCGCTGTAGCCGAGTGGTGGTGCGGGTTATGTGAATAATATACCTAGCACATAAGCATATTATGGGTACGCAAGTTGGAAGGCTTAACGCATTGTTCGGAGATAACTAATGCCGAAAATAGGAAGAGTAAAAGAGGACCATGTCAGGCATATAAATTTGCTGCTTGATCACGACACGGCGTTGTACTACCGCAAGCGCGCGAAGGAGCAGGGAAGCACCCTCTCCGACTTTCTGCGCCGAACCCTCGTGCAGGGCATGATTGCAGACACTGCCCAGGAGATCGAGGAGCGCCTCCTCGGCGTCATTGCAAAAAGTGGCGCGAACGGCGGCGAGTCGCGCGCGGTGTCAATTCCGGAAAATGTCCTTATGTCGATCTACACCAGTGAGCAGCTTCTGACCGCCATTGTCGAGGCGAGAGACATCCAGCAACTCTACGCCGCGCAGGACCGGGCGCGGGCCAGGATCAGGCGGGAAAATGGAGCATCCCATGACAAGTCGTGAGCCCAAGGGCAGCACCGGCAGCTTCGCTCGCGGCGCGGATTTGTGGATGCACCAGGCTCGGCTGTTTGCCATGGCCATTGTGACCGTTACGGGCATTTCTCTCGCGGTTGGCCTCCTGGCCGGCGGGGTGTTTTTCTACAAGTCGGCGACGCCGACAGAGCGCTACGCCCTGGAGCGGAATTGGCTCGGCCAGCTGCGCGAGGCGCTCTCACTGAACAAGGCAAAGATGGAGGTTTACGTTGATGGTGGGGCACGCCAGTTCGAAGTCAAAGACGTCATTGCCCTGACCGAGCAAGAAGCGGGGGACGGCAGGCGAAAGCTGCGCAATGCGGCACTCTTCGGGATTCTGGTGAGCCTCGCTGGTTTGTGCATCGTCAGCCTCTACTGGTGGCACTATGGCCGCGGCAAAATGACCGATCAGCGGCTGCGCGGTGCTTCCCTGGTGGATGGCCCGGCGCTCAAAACGCTGATCGAGAGCCGCGACGACGCTAGCCCCTATACGCTGGCCGGCGTGCCCCTGCGCAAGAACTCCGAGAACCTCCACACGCTGATTGCCGGCGCTCAAGGCACCGGCAAGTCACAGCAATTCTTTGCGCTGATGAAACAGGTGAGGGCGGCCGGAAAGCGGGCGATCGTCTATGACCCGTCAGGGGAATTCACCCAGGCGTTCTTCCGCGAAGGCAAGGACATCCTGATGAACCCCTTGGACGCTAGGAGCCCCAATTGGAACATTTGGGCGGAGATCGAGAAGGACTACCATTTCGACAATATGGCCAACGGCCTCATTCCGGATCCGGCCGCCGCCGATCCGTTTTGGGCGTTGGCCGGGCGCATGGTGTTGAAGGACGTCTACAAGGTTTTGGGCAGGGAGGAGCGGCGCAGCAACAAAGCGCTCTATGAGGTAATTGCCAAGAGCAACCTCGAACAGATCCATACGTTGCTGCAGGGCGAGGCCGGCGCGACCTACGTCGATCCCATCACGGAGCGCACCGGCATGTCGCTCAAAATGACGGTGCAGAATCAACTGGAGGCATTTCGGTTCCTGCACGACAAGGGGGAGCTCTTCTCTATCCGCAAATGGATCCAGAGCGAGTCCGACTCCTGGATGTTCATTACCGCCCGGGAGGAATTGCGCGAGGCACTGCGGCCGGTGCTATCGCTGTGGATAGACACGGCGATGAAGGCCGTGTTGTCCCTGGACGTGATCCACAAGGAGCGACTTTGGTTCTTCCTCGATGAACTGCCGACGCTCCAGAAGCTCGACATCCTGAAGCTCGTACTGACCAACACGCGCAAGTACGGATTGTGCTGTGTGGTCGGGGTGCAAGACTTCTCCCAGGTCTACGAGATCTACGGTCACGAACTCGCCAAGACGATCATTTCCGGCTGTCAGACGAAGCTCTTGCTGCGCGTAACCGACGGCGCCGCCGCCAAGCTCATGGCCGACCTCATGGGGCAGGCGGAAGTCGACGAAAAGGAGGAAACCTTGAGTTACGGCTTGAGCTCGACGCGCGACGGGGTCAGCGTTTTTGCGCGGCGCAATCTGCGCGAGATTGTGCTGACCTCGGAGATTCTCTACTTGTCCGACATGCATGGCTTCCTGGTGATCCCCGGCGACTATCCAATCGCCAAGGTGGCTTACCGTTATGTGCCGACGCCCGTGATCACCGAAGGCTTCCGCGAGCGCGAAGGCTTCGGCGTTGCGTTTGCGCCCAATCCGGGCGCGACGCCCGCAGCCCTAGGGCGTGAGGCACGCGGCGATGACGGGGCGATCGAACCCGGCAGGCGGCCGGTCGTTGACGGCGATACCGGCGAAATTGTGGGTACGCGCGACCGACTTGCGCGCATGGAAGCCGGGGAAAGCACAGATCAGACGGCGCTTGGCAAACCGAATCCACTCGCGGGTGCCCTGTAACGGCGGCCGCATCCATAGGGAGGGGCGGCATCATGATCAGCATGAACAACGTGGCGAGTGCCGGGCAGGCCCTGCACTACTTCGCCGCCGACAACTATTACACCCAGGACGAAGGACTGGAGCAGTCGGAATGGTTTGGCAAGGGGGCTGCCGCATTGGGGCTATCCGGGCAAATCGGCCGGCAGGATTTCTTCGGTCTGCTCGAGGGCAAGGTCGCCGGGCAGGAATTGGGAAAGTTGGTCTTGAACGAGAAGACCGGCGACAAGGAGCGCGATCACCGGCCAGGTACCGACGTGACCTTTTCGGCGCCCAAGAGCGTGTCGCTGCTGGCCGAAGTCGCCGGCGTCCGGGAAGTCCGCGAGGCCCACGAGACGGCCGTCAGGAAGGCCTTGAGCTATCTTGAGCAGGAGTTGGCCTACACCCGGCAGATGCAGGGTGGCCGGTTACAATCGGTCAAGACGGGGAATCTGGCGGTGGCGCTGTTCCGGCACAACACCAGCCGCGACCTCGATCCCCAGACGCATACGCACGCGGTCATCATGAATGCGACGCGCCGTGCGGACCGCCAATGGCGCTCGCTGTCCAACGATGAGATTTTCAAAGCTCAGCGAACCCTGGGCGCGATCTATATGGGCGAACTGGCTGGCGAGCTACAGTCGCTCGGGTACGAGCTGCGCCGTACCGACGAGAAAGGCAACTTCGAAGTGGCCGGCATCTCGCGGCACCACATCGAACACTTCAGCCAGCGCCGTGCCCAGATCGAGGCCTCCTTACAGGCCCGCGGCATCGACATCGACACTGCCAGCGCTCAGGACAAGGAAACTGCCACCCTGATGACGCGGGCCAAGAAGGTGGACGTTGACCACGACACCCTGATTGCCGAGTGGAAGGGACGGGCCAAAACAGTGGGCATAGCCTTCGATGCAATCATGGCCAAGGCGGCAGCAGCAAGAGGGCAGGGCGGCATCATGCGCGAAGATCGCCTGACCGGCCGTCAAGCGATAGAGTTTGCCGCAGCCCACCTGATCGAGCGCGAGGCGGTGGTGTCCAGGAACGATCTGATGAGCACTGCGCTTGAACACGGCGTTGGTCGGGTTTCCTCTACCGATGTGCGTAAGGCCTTCGACAAGCTCGAGGCCGAAGGCCACCTGGTTCGCCTGCCCGATGGGAATTACACCACCGCCAAGATGCTTGGCAGCGAGCAATGGGCCTTGGCCCAGGTGTGGGCGCAGAAGGGACAAACGCAGACGATTCTGACATCGGCAACGGTGGGCGAGCAGTTGATGAAGCTGGAAGCGCGGCAAAGCTTCAAATTCACCCCGGGCCAGAAGGAGGCCATCCATAAGGTCCTGACCACGGCAGACCGCTACGTGGCCGTGGAGGGGCTGGCCGGCACAGGCAAGACGACCATGCTAGAGGCGCTACGCGAGCTCGCCCAGAATGCGGGCTATACCGTGCGCGGCATGGCGCCGACTGGTGCGGGAAGTGCGGTACTGGCGCGCGAGACGGGGATCGCTACCGACACGGTTTCCATGTTCCAGATCAAGGAGCGACAGCTACAGAAAGACATCGCGTTCGCCAAGCAGTTCGCCCCGGACTTCCAGCGCAAGACCGAACTATGGATTGTCGATGAAAGCTCATTTCTCGGACAGCGCCAGAAGGCTCAGCTCGATCATATGGCGGAGAAAGCCGGGGCCAAGATCGCATACCTGGGCGACACGCTGCAGCTTCAAGGGGTGGAAGCGGGGAAGCCGTTTGAGCTGGCCCAGAAGGAAGGCATGGAGACTGCCTACATGACCGAGATCAGCCGCCAAAAGACCGCCGATCTCAAGACCGCCGTGGACATGATTACCGGCCGCGACCGGCTGGAAGCAGGCGAGCGGCTCACCGCAGTCGAGCTAAAGCACAACGCCCGTGCCTTCGCCCACATGGACCAGGCCGGCATGGTCCATGAGATACAAGGCGACGGACTGATTGTGGCCGTGGTTAGGGACATCCTGGCCCTGAGCGGCGCTGAACGCGAACGCACCATGGTCATTACGGCCTTCAATAAGGACCGACACGAGATCAACGCCAGGGTACGCGCGGGCCTCAAGGATTTGGGCGAGTTATCGCGCGACGAGCAGTCCAGGGAGATATTGATTTCCAAAGGCTGGACGCGCGCCATGGCCAAGGAGGCACAGTATTATGAGGCTGGCGACGTGGTGCGCTTCGGGCGCGACTATAAGGTCATGGCCGCCGCCAATGGCGAGTATATGCGGGTGCTGTCTGCGGATGGGCCCAGTGGTGCTGTGGTTCTGCAAAAAGAGAACGGCAGTACCATCGCCTGGAAGCCGAAGAAACACAACAAGGTCGAGGTCTACGACGCCGACACGCGAGAGATTGCGAAGGGTGACCTCATCCGCATCACGCGTAGCGAGGGTGCATTCAAGAATGGGCAAGTGGTTCGGGTGGCCGGCATAAAGGGCGACCAGGTGACGCTCGATCACAATCAGGGGAGTACCACGACGAACCATGTCGTTGATCTGGCGCGGAGCAAACATTGGGATTATGCTTACGCGTCGACTGTCCACGGCGCACAGGGAGCGACGCAGCACCGCGTTATGTTCCATATCCGCGCGCCGGAGACAAACGACGAACGGAAGCGGTCAAATCTGTTCGTGAATATGGCCAAGGTCTTTGGCGATCGCAGTTTCTACGTGGGGACAACACGCGCGAGCCATGAATTGAAGATCTATACAAACAGCAAGTCGATGGCGAGTCAGGCGATTTGCGCCAAGCAGGACAAGAGCAGCGCCATTGAAACAATCCGCCGCACCCCCAGGCAGCGTGACAAGAACCTGGGTATTCCGAGGTGAGTAGCGATGGTAACCGTCAATATGGATGCCATCGCCCATTCCGGCCCGGCGGACATTGGTGCGGATCAGAGTGAGGGCAGCAGGTCGGCCTTACGTGGAGCTCCACGTAAAGCAGAGCGTTTCTTGGTTATTGGGCGCGGCGTGATGAGATCGATGATAGCGCGAAAGTGGTTCTGACCGGTGTCAAGAAAACGCATTGTGCTAAACCGCCGCGCAGGCGGTAGCGACCAATTGAACGACAGCGTAAGCTTTTCGCAAACTTACACTCACGACCCCTATGCCGCCCGTCGCTCGTGACGAAGCTAATCCTTAAACTCCGAATTCAGTGGTGCACAGCTTGAGGTGCGTCCGCTGGAATTATCGGTTGGGCGGTCCGTGGACGCATATAGGAAGTTGGGGTTTGTCAGCAATGACGCGAAATTCGCGTCAAAAATTACCTTGCTGAAGTAGCGCCGGGCTAGCTCGCGATGGCTGGAACGGTTCCGGCGTAGTACACTTCATCCGATACATATCGAAGGCAGGCCCATGACAAAAACGACTTGGCTGCGCCCGAACTTACTTGGTGACTTGCGCGCGGAAGCTGACGCGAAAATGTTGCAGCGCGCTTTTCTCGAGACCTCCGACTATCGCACGCTGATTGAAACCTCTGATAAGGTCGTTGTGGTCGGACGTCGGGGTACTGGTAAGAGCGCGCTCAGCCTCTCGCTGCTTAAGTACTGGGAAAGAGTAAAAACCACGCAGGCCATAGAGCTTGCCCCAGAGGAGCACCAAATCATTAGCGTCCGTCCCGTGATAGCGTTGTTTGGGACTACTTTTTCTATGGTGCGGGCAGGTAGTAAATTACTTTGGCGCTACGCACTCATGATGGAGTTAGCGACACTGTTATTGCGGCAAAAATACTCCGACAACCATCCATTGCTTCGGGAACACGCGTCGCGCTGGACCCGTTTTGGACCGACCGTATTCGACCGCGTTAGATGCATTCTAAGAATGGCCACCGAACAAGCGAGCACGGCTGAGGAGCGTATCGGTAATCTGCCAATCCTGCTCGACCTTACGAAAATAGAACAGGCGCTGACGGAGTCCTGGGAAGGTGACAATACGCTGGCAGTGCTGTTGTTTGATCGACTGGATGAAGGCTATCAGCCAGATAACGTCGGCGTTGGTTTCGTGGATGGCCTCGTACAGGCAGCGATCGACGTGAAGACTCGATTTCCGTTTGCGCGTCCAGTAGTTTTCCTGCGCGACAACATATTCCGCGCAGTCGAGAAGCTCGACCCGGATTACTCCCGCAATATTGAGGGACACGTTCTCCGAATACATTGGAGCGAGTCAGCGCTGTTCGATTTTGCTACGAAGCGTCTCAAGGTCGCTTTTGATCTACGCGAGGAATCTAGCCAGCGGATTTGGAACACCTGCACAGCCGACGACTTGAAGGACTTCAGCGGATTCGTGAAGTGTCTACAGCAGACTCTATATCGACCGCGCGACCTGTTATCGTTATTGAACGATTCGTTTTATGTCGCTGCTGGCCAGGAGCAAAGAACGCATATCGCCGTCGCCGATATTTTGGCTACAGCACAACACATATCCGATCACCGGCTCAGCGATCTGCAGAAGGAATACGATGCAATCATCCCTGGCTTGGGCGCCTATATGTCCGTCTTCCGGGGCCATGATCCGGAACGGCCCGTTCAGGAAATTGCCGATGCAATCGAATGCCTTCTGATTGGCGGGTCTGAAGACTCTCGCGTTCAGCAGGATTTCCTCATCCTTGAGGATACCAAGTCTGCCGTAAGATCCCTATACAGCGTAGGCTTTGTCGGCGTACGTGATACGACCAGCGGGAAATTCGTTTTCTGCCATGACGGACGCGCGCCAGACCGTGAGTTTACTGTGGGTGATAGGGTACTAGTGCACCCGTGCTACTGGATGGCTCTGAACTGCACGCGAGATCACCTTACCAGCCAAGAAGCTGAGGACATCTACGACGAATACGACATTGAAGTCTCTTCCGAAACGCCGACCATTCGGAGAGCGAAGATATCTGCTTTGATTGCTCAGCTTGATGCGATTCCTCTAGGGTCCGAGGGGGACGCTCAATTCGAGCAGTGGTGTTACAAGGCGATACGGATCTGTTTCGCCAAGGGGCTGAGAAACGTAGAGCTGAAGGCAAACAAGCTCGCACGGCAGCGACGCGATGTGGTCGCCACCAATTTTGGAGAACGAAACGTGTGGCGGCGGATATACGAGGATTATCAGGCCAGACAGGTGGTTTTCGAGATCAAGAACTACGAGGGCATTAGCGCTGCCGATTATCAGCAGGTAATCAGCTATCTGTCGGGAGAATACGGACGAATAGCGTTCATTGTCACACGCGACGACAGCGTCGACCTTCGAGCACATCGCGATGTGGAATGGGTACGCGACATACACGCGGAACACCGCAAACTGATCATCAAGCTAACGGGCAAGTACTTCACGAGTTTGCTCTACAAGTTGCGCAATCCTGAGAGACACGAAGATGTAGATGACGCGCTACACAAAATCTTAGACACGTACGTTCGACTGTATCTGGCGGGGCAAACAAAAGGGGAAGCGGCAGAAGCTAAACATCGTCAGCGCAAAGAGCGTCGTGCTTTAATGCGCGCTAAGAAGGCCGCAGCTGAGGAAAGTGTGTCGGCTATGAAATTCGAAGTCAGCAAATAGGAGGCGCGGGTGAGTGACACCTGGGATGAGCTGCCGGCAGAGCCAGTCGTGATCGAACAAACCCACGAGGCCAGGGATTATGGCCGCTGCAGCTGGCCTCTGCCCGCAAGTGAGAATGGAAATGGTGGCGTAGCACACCTTTTCGCAAAGCCGCCATGCGGGCGACCGCATTGGAGACCGGCCGTTCAACCAAAGACCAAAGCGAACTGGTCGGCCAATCCGGTCACTCAGCCGCCATGCAGCGTACGGCAGGTCCACGGCGCCGAGCAGACGCTCGGACTTGTCTACGAAAGTCGGGGCAATTCAGATCGCCTAGTTCAGTCGGTCGGGGACAGCGACGAATGCGGAAGACGTTGCTACATCGTCGCAGGCCGAACCGGGTGTCCAGCGCCTGACAAGAAATACGCCACCTCCACCATTGCCCACGTATCCTGACGACAATAGGTTCTTAGCTTGGCATCGAGGTCTGCCTTTCGTATCTCAGTCATATTTTTGTCGAACACTGCATGAAGATAGGCCACCTGTGCTCCTGTACCTTCCTGGACTTCTTCGTCTAGATCAGCATAGCTAAGCTCAGGGGCGATGACTGGCAGTACCTTCTTGATCGAGAACGATCCGCGCATAGCAGGGGCGTAGAAGTGCTCCTTAACCAATGGTAACAAGTCGACCAACCTAGCGATGTACTTCTCCATTGCGACCGCATATTGTGGATGCCTTTCGGCGAATCCTTCGAGTCGGCCTCTCTCATACGTTGCAAAATAAACGAATATTGGTCCGTTCTCGTTGAGGTCGATTACTTCAAGCATTCGTTTAATGCACGGCAAGGATGGGTCATTGCCCGTAAGGTCCAGGAACTCGGCATGCTCGAAGACACCGGGGGAGCGTTCGATGTGACAAGACCATTGGAAGGGAATCTGATCATAAGGACGTACACCGGCCCAGCGTGGTACAGGCAGGTCAATACCCTCGAAATCGAAGAAGTAACGTGGGTATGGCAGTGCAGCCATCTTTGACTCGCATCCTGGCACAAGGATCGACTGACCCGTTCGGTGTGCCTGCTGGATTCGTCGATAAAGTTCAGCTTGCGCACCGACCAATTCTTCCGGCGCCGGCTCTATGATGGACACGTAGCCCTTGGTCTCGCGTAATTTCTTAGCAAGCTTCTTACCTGCGGAGTCAGGAAGTAACTCGATTGGGTGTTCTGGTCCAGGTGGGTCGCGTGTATCGCAGAATGGGCGAAATGGACAGGCATATGGCGTCTTGCACTGTTTTCCCGTCATGGTGTCTGGCATCGAAGCGGCAAGTACGGCTTGAGCTTGGCTGATCCAGGCTGGAACCTGTAGCTTTCGCAGTTCGACATCCGAAGTCACATCCAACTGGCGGAAGAAACCAGAGTAGTCGCCGTCACCTGGGTAGCGCCACTGCCCGTTCAAGTAATTGATTTCGACGCGCGACGAACTGAATCCGCTTCCGTCCATTATCCAAGCCTGAATCGCAACATCGGTCAGGTGGTGCTCTTCTGGACTATCCGGAGTTGTCTTATCACGCTTCAAGGGAAAGGAAGATGCCTTTGTTTCGCGCAATACATATTTGGTCCCTTCAGGAATGAGCGCATCTGCTCGGGCGTAAAGACCTTTACGCACCATCGGCACTTCCACCCCAGGTTTATCCGGTGAAGCGAAGAGCAGTGTCTTCGCATTCTGAGCAGCTAGCATCTTATTGGCCTCGGCAGGAGGCCAAATGAAATTCCTGTGCTCGGCGTCAATTACCTTGGCCGGTTGACGTCAATTATCCTGGCCGGTGGAAGCGAGGCATGTTTGGTTTAGCCTTTGGTCTTTGACTTGGTTTTTTGCTGCACAGTCGGGGCGCGCCC
>Ga0172380_10007112_pt1 | contig 12711 bp, 11 predicted proteins | sample Leawe162metaG_FD_119747 | JGI IMG/M metagenome (GOLD analysis project Ga0172380, IMG submission 119747) | Leachate microbial communities from a municipal landfill in Southern Ontario, Canada - Leachate well 162 metaG | ecosystem: Engineered > Solid waste > Landfill > Unclassified | place...
AATGCGCGAGTCCACCAAGGCGACATCCGACTATCGCTATGACTTTGGCCTGTACGACGAGGTACTAGACAAAGACCCATATGTCGTATGCTGCCGCGACCAGCGCAAGTCCGCGGTGCTGCACCAGGACAGGGTTGTACAGCCAGGGGACGACAGCGACCGGGGGATATATGCCGCGCGGTTCGTGGAGGCTTGTTTTCGGCAGTTGACCTATGGCCCCGGCGACGGCGGATTCCAGCGCGACCTTAGCGATCTAATGGACGCCGTAACGCACGGTATCGCAGTCGAGGAGGTCATATGGGGCGAGACAGTATTTGCGGTGCAGATGGATAACGACACCCGCCCGCGGAGCCGCGCATGGTTCGTCCCGCTGGAATTGAAGCAACGGCACCCCAGACGGTTCAAGTTCGACAAAGACGACATTCCCAAGTTGATGACGGAAGAGAACCCAAACGGCGAGGACATCCCGGCGCGCAAGTTCATATTCTTCCGCCCCTACGCCCGCTACGACGACCCCTACGGATGGGCTTATCTGCGGCCGATCTGGTGGTTGACGTGGTTCAAGCGCAAGATCATGTATTGGTGGGTGTCATATTGTGAGCGGTTCGGCAGCCCGACGATTGTTGGCATCCTACCGCCGGTCACGACCAGTACGGAGCGTGATGAGCTAGACCGTGCCATCAAGGGCGTAATGCAGGAACAGACAGTGACCATGCCGAACGGCGGGGACATCAAGACGCTCGAATCGAACATGGCGAGCATCAACAACTACCGCGAGTTCATGGCCTATGTGAACGGCGAGATCGGCAAATGTCTACTCGGGCAGACGTTGACGAGTGATGTTGGCAAGGGCGGCAACCTGTCCGTTAGCGAGGTACACGAACGTGTAGCGCTATCGGTACAGGCGATGGACGCCCGCAACCTGGAAGATTGCATCAACGGCACACTGATCCCGTGGATGATCGAATTGAACCTGCCGGGCTACCCGATCCCGCGCATGGAGATCATTACCGATAACCCGCGCGACCGCATCCAGTTGCTACAACTGATCCTGGGTAATGGCCGCGGTCTGGCCGAGTCCAACTACCAGGTGTCCAAGTCCGACGTGCTGAACCTTCTGGGCATCAAGCAGGCCCGCAACGACGACGATGTGCTTGAGCTAAACCCGGCAACCTATTCGGACGGATTCGGGTCTAGCGCATCCACGACGGACGCCAAGACGAAGAAGCGCGCCGACGAGCGGGAGAGCACATCGGCATCCAGGGCGCGCAACCCAGGACGCAAGTAACGTGAAACATTGCATGAAACTAGAAAGGGTGGTATAATATACTATGCCGATTGATACAGATACATGCAGGGTAGTGGGCGTAGAGATACTACGCGAGGGCGAGTTCCGCGACATGAACGGGAAAGAGGTCATTATCGACCTAACCCTAATGTCGCAGGTCGTTGACAACTACGACCCTGCATATCACGAGGCACAATTAGCGATAGGCCATGAAGACGAAGGGCCGTCCAAGGGGCGGGTCGAGAGGTTGTATATTGAAGACCGGGTGCTTAAGGGCGACCTGGCGGGGGTGCAGCCGTTGATGGCCCTGGGCATGGTGGATGGCGGGCCGTACCCGCGCCGGAGCGCCGAGTTATACGGCAATCTGGACGGGCGCGGCCCCTATCTCAAAAACCTATCGCTGCTTGGCGTATCACCACCGGCCATCAAGGGTTTGTCCAAGGTGGCCCCCACACAGGTAATCATGCCCCAGCCGCGGGCGAATGTCACGGAAACCCCGGCGTTCGCTATGTCAGAGGGCGACGGGGGGGACATTTACACATTTACTTACAAAGGCATGAAGGAGGTTTCAATGCCCGATAACAACGACGAAATCTTGCATCTCAAGGAAGCACAGCTTGCCAAGGATGCGGAGATCGCCAAGCTGCAAGAGCAGTTGAAGAATACGGTCGGGGAGAATGTGGCGCTGGCAGAGGCCAAGAAGCGCTACGAAGGCGAGATCAAGCTTGCCGAGACCAAGGCCGCAACTGCTACTTACTTGTCCGAGCTGAAAACAGCTAAGCGTTGTACTCCGGGCATGGAGCCTTCGCTGAGCGAGCTGCTAACCGTAGCTGCGTTCGCTGAGCCGGTCAAGATTGGCGATAAGACATACAACCTTGGCGAGATGGTCAAGGCTGTCATGGGCGCGATGCCGGAAGTATTGCCCACGGAGGGGCAGCACAAGCCGGACGAGGCCGACAAGACCAAGCCGCATCCGGGCGAGGTGGCGCTGAGCGAGGCAGAGATTGCCACCGCCAAGGCGATCTACCCGGAGGGCAGCGCGGAGTACACAAAGCACATCGAGCTTATGAAGCAGTTCAAGCTCAAGGAGGGTCAGAATGACCGCAACTAGCGCAGGCATTGATACCCTTCGCAAAGTAGGCGGGTATCTTGAATATCCGGTCTACGGCAGTGAGACGATCTACAAGGGGACGATGCTTACCACGCTTGGCACCAATGGCTATGCCTATGATGGCGAGGATACCGCGGGGCATTTCTTCATCGGGATCGCCGCGCATGACGTGACGGCCAACTCCACGTCCGGCTATGCGAAGGTTAAGGTATTCACCGAGGGCTTGTTCCTTCTGACGGTCACTGGCGGTTCGCTGGACGATGTCGGTAAGCCGGTTTGGCTGAGCGACAACCAGACGATCAGCCTGTCCGCCACCACGAACAAGGTACTGGTCGGAAAGGTCGCCCAGTACGTTGACAGTACGCACCTGTACGTGGAGATTCACCCTTACGGCGCGGGGCTAGAGAAGGAAGTCTACGGCAACGCGACCTTTGCAGGCCTGGCGACCTCTACCACGATCACCACGACCGGCATGACCACGCTGCTCAACTGCCAACTTACGCCGGTTAGCACCGTAACCCCGTTGGATGGCGATCATGTGATCTACTACAACCCGACGAACAGCGGCGTCTACACAACGATCTACCGTACAAGCGGCAGTTCCAGCGGCCTTGTGGTCGCATATCGTCTATTGTATCTTTAAAGAGGAGGTAAGGGATGACCAACTACAACTATAACCCCGGCGGAACGTTCATCAATGCGCGGGCAACCGACATCTACGACCCCCTCTTCACGAACTACAACGCCGTGTTCTGGTCGATGTATAACGACACACCGATTGGGCAGTGGCGGAGTTTGTGCCAGATGCGCAACAGCACCTCGGACTCCGAGGTCTACAACTGGTATACCACGCTGGCCGCGATGCGCGAGTTCAAGGATGTCCGCCAGCACAGCACGTTCAAGGCTGACACGGTACGCTATGGGCATAAGGAATGGGAATGGACGGTCGATGTGTTCGAGAAGGATATTCTTGACGACAAGACCGGTTCCATCGTTGACCTGGTGCGTATGGCGGGCTCCGAGGCCGCGCGCCACAAGGACGAATTGCTGGGCGACTTCATCAACTACCACATCGGCACCGCCGGTACTGGTAGCGATGCGTATCCCCCGGGCTTCGACGGCAAGACGATCTTCAACACCGCCCATACCGCTTGGACTAGCGGCGGTTCTACCCAGAACAACCTACGTTCCAGCGCAACAACGGCCAACTCCGGCAAGTGCGATGCGACCAATGCGGCTGCAAACATTGCGGCTGCCAAGTTGCAACTCGCCGGGTTCACGAATGCCGCGGGTAAGAAAATGGGGCTCCGCGCCACACACTTCATCGGCGCGTCCAATACCATCGCCGCGGCCACCCAGGTGCTGCGTTCTAACCTGATCGTCATGGGGGTTGTCCCTGATTCCAGCGCGACAACCAGTGAGATCATCGAGCGCGGTAATCTCAATGTCAACGCGGATGTTGGTATTCAGATCATCGAGAACCCGTACATGACCAGCGGCTATTGGATGCTGGCAAGCCTCATCCCCGGTGTCCGTTCGCCGTTCGTTTTCCAGATGCGGCAGGATGTCTACACCGAGCGTGACGACTCCCAGATGTTCGAGAAGAAGCTGATGTCGTTCGGCGGGTATGCGCGTTACAACATCGTGCCGGGGGCTTGGTTCCTGGCCGTGGCCGGTGATGGCACGTAAACCAAAACAGCTTACTCCATGTTGTCTATCTCCTGGTGAGGCGGAAGGCGGGGGGCGGTTCTACCGCGTACTGCGGAAGTTCAGTTCCCCGCTGACCGCCGTCGAATACCAAGTCGATGGCGTCTACCCGGAAGATATTGCATTACAAAGCGTGGTCAGGTATGGCCTGGCGGAGTTGATCAAAGAAAATGGCTAACTACACGACAATTGCGTTATTGCAGAACCGGGTTCGCCCGGAGAACCTTGCGCAAATGGCCGATGACGTTACCACTACTCCAATCACCACGACCGCGCAGGCCACCGCATCCCTGGCGCTTGCTGGCACCATCGCCAACATGAACCAGGCCATTACGGACGCATCCCGTCTGATTGACTCGTGGCTCCTGGGCCATGTGGATATGGCAGACGCGGACACACTGACTTCGATTGAGCCGCACTGTGCATACATTGCGCTATACAACCTCGCCACCCGCCGTTTCATGAACGACGAGAACAATCCCTGGGCCGGGTCATATAAGAACGCGATGGCATGGCTGAAGGGGCAGGCCCGCGGGGAGTTGCATGTGCAGACCAACCCCGACTCGCCTAGCACGATGGTCACTTACAGCAAGTCATCTACCGACCGTACTATCACGTCTACGGAGCTGAGCAACTACGTCTAATGTTTGAAATACGCATCAACACACGAGGGCTGGATGAAATGGAGAAGGCGCTACGCAACACGGCGCGGCAACTCCGTTCGTTCAAGCGCGACTGGTTGATGATGATCGGCAACCGGCTGGTTGAAGAGCACCAGGACGCCTTTAAGTATGGCGGTCACAAGGACGGCCCCGACTGGGAGCCGACCGATCCCTTCTGGGTAAAGCACATGAAGGGGAAGGAAGGCAAGGGGCCGCTACGCTGGACTGACAACGCGATGAATAGTCTGTCCGCATCTTACTTTGGGAACCATGTGTTCCTCAAGGCGGTTGACTACATCGGCGAGTTTCAGTTCGGGCCGTTTACTAAACGTGAAACCTTCGGTATCACCACGGAGGGAGATACCTGGGTCAAAGTCCCCGGCGGCGGCGACCGCGAGATGACGCGCACAATCAGACGGCATCAGCGGGAAGTATTCTGGCTGGGCGACGACATGGGGGACTACTTCGGCGACGAGATAGCGGGGATCGAGAAGGACATCTTCGCGGGGTGGGCGAATGGCTAGGATGCTAGACCTAATCGACCGCCTGACGACCGTCCTGTATGACGCGGCGACTGCGGGGACTATTGCCTTACCGGGCGGCGTCGTGCAGTACGTGCCGGACGAACAGGCCGGTATGGCCTATCCGTTTGTGGCTATCGAGATCAACGAGGAAGAGCCGGGGGAAGCGGCCAAGCAGAACTGGACTGGCTCGATGCGGATCGGTTGCTATACGACCTATGCCGACCCGGCCAGGTTGCAGTACGTGGCCGTCGAACTCGCGCACAAAGTCCTACAGGTGATCGGAGCCAATGGCTCTTGGACACACAGCGGAGTGACGCTACTCCCACAGGGGATAAGTTATGGCGTCGTCAGGCGCGACTCCGGGCCGCTGGGAGCGGCGATCATCAGGTTTGAATGTAAATACCATGAGGCGGTGTTTTAGTTGGTATACGTCAAGATTCTAAACCAGCTTAACGTGACCGGCGGCGCATTCCACGGGCCGGACAATAGCGGTGACTGGCTGGCTGGCAAGGTTTACGAGGTTGACGCGGTGATCGCGCGGTGGCTCGTGGCATCGAAACATGCCGAGTTTTACGGGCCAGTGACCGACCCCGAGGCATTCCCCGAGACGTATGTCCCGCCGCCGATGGAACCGGTAGTGACCAAGCCGCCAGAGCGGCTGCATCTGCGTAGCAAGCATGAGCCTGCCAAGGAGGACAATTAATGGGTTCGACCAACTTTTTCGGACATGAACAATTCAACAAGGTAGGCAGTGCTGCGTTCCGTATTTACGATAGCACGACCGATGCCTACGTTTACTTTGGCCGCACGACGGCACAGAGTTACCGCCCCGAGACCGACTCGATCACACAGCAAGCTCCGGTCAACGGCGTGATGGTAGAAACGCAGCGCCGCATTACGGGAACCCGCGGGGTGTTGTCCCTGACGTTCTCCGAGATGTGCGACCCGAAGGTCGTCCACCTGCTGTTTGGCGACAAGGCGGTCGAGCAGACGCTTACCGCCTCTGGCGTGGTTGCCAGCAAGGAACAGCGCACGCTCTACAACACCAAGTTGGTATATCTGCGCAACCAGCACGGCTTCCTGACCTACGCCAATACCGGCTCGCCGACCTTTGTGGCCACCCCGGACACCGGCACCGGCTCCATCGCGGCAGCGACTTATTACGTCTGGGTGCAGCAGGGATATGGCACAGGCCCGACGATCAGCACGTTCAGTGGGGGCCGCAGTTATGACAACGGCACCACCAAGGGTTACGACCTTGCCTTTACCGCCGGTTCGCCATCGGACGAAGATACGGCGACCGCCGGGTATCAGGGCAAGGCGGTCACGGTAGCAAGCACAGGCCACATCGATCTGGTTGTCACGCATCACGCGACCGCCCCCGCGCCGGACTTTATCATGGTATGGGGATGCGCGACCGACAGCCTAGCCGCGGCTACGTTGATCGCCGTCGCTACCGCTGGCACGGGCACCACGAACATCATCTGCGCCACCGCGATCCCCGGCACCGGAGACACCTATGCGGCCTGTACGGGCTGCGGCGTGGCCGCGTTGACGGCCTATAACGCCACTGCCGCTTCCAACACCGGCATCGCGCTGGTCGACGGAACGGACTACACGTTCGACGGCACCCGCGGGCAGGGGACGTTGAAGCGGATCACGACCGGCACCATCAGCGACGGAGCGCCGGTATTGGTTGTGACGTGGAACATCTGGCCCGCCAAGGTGGCCGACAAGACAGGCTCGCGCAAGACGACCCGCGACACCCGCAAGGTCGAGCTGGCCTTCTTCGAGGAAGAGCCGGACTACACCAGCACCGTACCGATGGCCGAAGGGCTGGTGCTCACGCTGTACGCGGTTGATGTTGCGGCCCTATCTCCGACGCTCGGGTTTAACGAAACGGACTTCTACGAGGGGACGAGCGTCGATCTCAACTGCATGTACGACCAGACCGAGGGCGCGCTGGGCCTCATCGAAGAGTACAGCGACAAGTTCAAGTATTACCTACAGAGCATAGACTAGGAGGGATAGATGGATATTATCAACATGGAGCAGGCTAGTAGCAAAGTAATTGCGCTGGAAAACGGGAAGCTGAAACTGAGCGGAGGCAATGCGGTCGAGGTAGGCCGCATTGTCTGGCTCAGCTTCGAGGACATGTGGAAGCGTCTGACGAAGATCATCGCGGACGTGCAGAATCTACAGACCCTAGCGGCGGACGTGCAGGCGTGTGTCGAACTGAGCATCAGCGCCGGTAAGACGATGGGGAGCGAGTCGTCCAACGAGAGCCAGATGCAAGCAACAATGACGGCGCGCTATCAGGCATTCCGGCAGCTCATGGCCGATATGGAGGATGCCCCAGCGGTGATCTCTATGATGATTGAAAAGACCTGCATGATCGACGGCAAGTACATGGATGCAGACGAGGTGCGCGCGCTTCCCGTGCTGGACGTGCTCAAATTGTTCATCGCGTCCGTGCAGGTCAACTTCTTTGCGGACGACGCTAAGGAGCTGCTTGGTTTTTTCGTCGGTACAATCGCAAGCGGGGTGAGTATGCTCGGGGGAAGCGGAGAGGAGCTAAAGGACTCTTAGCGGCGGCACCAGCCCACTACCCCACAAAGCACCAGATACTTGAAAAGTTGCGGGCATACGGGCTGACCCACGACGAGGCCATGCGGCTCAACTATTACGAGTTGCAAGTCTACCTGGCCCATGCCGACTACCGCGACGGGATAGCGGATGCGATGAAGGCACGGGACGGCATACAGAACCGCGCGATGGCCGACCCGAAGGAAGTTGACAAGGCGCTCCGCAAGATCGACATGGAGATAGTCGAGATGCAACGTAGATTCTATGCCAAATACTAAGGAGGGTTAAGTGGGCGATAAACGGCTAAATGCCTTCATCGACATTGAAGCGGTCGTGAAAGGCCGCGCCGCCGTCGATGAGCTATCCAAGTCTATTCGCTCGCTTAACGTGGCGCTCCGGCGCTCGCGTACTTATTCTGGCAATGCGCAGCAGGTCAAGGTTATCAATGACGAGGCCAAGGCGCACCGCGCGGTATCCAAAGAAGTCAAGGAACGATTCGCGCACGAGAAGAAATTCCGGCGCGAGGAAGCCGCATTGGCGAAGACGCAGATTGCGCAAGCGAAGGCTGTCGCGAAAGCATCGCGCGATCTCATCAACCAGCAGAAGGCCGTACATACCGCCTGGAAGTCCAATCTCTACAACCTGCGCGCCACCTCCCTGGACATGAGCTATATTATGGGGAATGCGGCCCGCCAGTCTGGTATGGCGCTTGGCGCTATCGGGCTGGCCGTCGGAGGTCTATCCAAAACCATGATTTCCGCCCGCGCCCGCATGGAGTCATACCAGGAACAGATGACGGCGTTAACGGGTAGCGCGGAACTCGGCAAGAAGGCGCTACAGCAGATCACCACCTTCGCCATGCAGTCGCCGCTGACCTTTGAAGAGACGATTAAGTCCGTAGAGCAACTTAAGGCGGCATATGTCGGGTTGAACGACGTGTTCAAGAACGACAATGAAATGCTGAAGGTGCTGACCAACATGGCGGCGTTTAAGGGCAAGCCCATGGATCAGGTCACCAGTAGTCTGTTGGCAATTAGACGCGGCAACTGGCAGTCCCGCGCGATGGGCAGTATCGGCATCACCAAAGACTTCCTGGCCGAAATCGGGATTGGATGGGATAGCAGCAAGGGAATCGGTAGGCCCAAGGGGTTGACCGCCGAAACCGGCCCGGCGTACTTCGAGAAGATCATCCGCAATGCGCCGCGGTTCATCAAGGACTTCAAGCCGGAAGAGCTACTTAAGACGAAGCTATCCAACATCGAGGATGTGTGGTTCGTCTTTATGAACGCGCTCGGGGCGAAGTTCGATGGCATCAGTAAGCCGTTCCTGGGTAAGCTGCAAGAGATCATGCGCAAGGCGGTCGATATTCTGGGAGCGCCGGAAGTTAGCAAGGCCATCGAGAACATAGCCGATAAACTGATTGGCCCGGCGTTCACGAAGGCGCTTAACATCATCGAGGGCATGATGGATAAGATTGCCAAAGACCCCGAGGTCATCACACGTGCATTTAAGACGATTACCGAGGCAGTCAAAGACCTATTGGCCGCATTCGTAGCGTTCACTGCGGCGCAGGGAGTAGCGTCGTTCATGCAGGTCATCGGCACCGTCGCGCTAGCATTTGGCGGCGGCGGCACCGGCAGTGGCATTGCCGCATCCGTCGTGGCAATCATTGCGATCCTGGGGACGCTTGCTACCACATTCCTGCTCACAAAAGGCAAGCTCAATGAGTTCACCGGCGATTCAAAGATAGCCAAGGATGTTTTGGGCGGGCTGAAACTGGTGATTGAGGCGCTGAGCGATGCATGGGAGACAGCGGCAAAACAGGTTGGAGATTTCGATAAGAGCCTGACGAAACTAACCGGCTCTGGCATTCTAGATACTCTCGCCACAGCGTTTAGAAACATCGCTACCGGAATCGCCTTGATGGTTCATTTCATGGACCGCTGGAATCAGATGGGATTTCTGGGAAAGGCGGGGATGGCTGTTCCTGGCCCATGGACACCTTTCATCGTTGGCAAATTAGGGGAAGGGGCGCTAACCGATACGGGGGTGGACATTGTAAGCCAGACTTTGTCCGGCATGGGTTTTGGGAATCCCCCCGGGTCCAAGAGGAGCATCTGGACGGGGCCGGGGAAGAGAAAGATATGGACGGGTGCTGGAAATAAAACCGACTTTCCCACCGGCAACGCGGCCGGCGGCGGTACGGACGCGACGGCCGGCGATGAAGCAGCCAAGAAGGCCGCAGAAGAAGCGGCCAAGTACCGCAAAGAGATCGTGGGGCAATCGCTGGGATTGATCGGCGGCAAACAAGACATCGCGCGCAGTCTCGCCAGCCGCGCGCTGCATCGCACGGACAAATTATGCGCCGCCACTCTTGGCGAATATATGAAGATGATGGGCTTCAATGTGCCGCAGTTCACCACAACCAAGAGCGTCATGGATTGGCTCAAGACCGGCGAAGGTAGCAAGATAACCGCCGGGGACATTCAGCCCGGAGATATTATATTCAGCCAGGACAACAACCGTAACGGAATGCCGGATCATGTGGGGATCGCGACGGCGCGCAGCGGTAAGTTAGTCACCTTCCAAGACCAGCACGGCACGCGAACGGAGGGGCTGAATTATTTCAGCCAGGGATACCGGCTTGATAAGTTCGGGGCGTCTCAAGCCGCGGCGCAGTCGATCACCCCCGGCATGGAATCGCTCGTGGCGCTGTTGGCCTTCGTCCAGGGCCAGCAGGATAAACTTAGCCTATACCGCGGCAAGCTCAGTCCGGCTGCATATGCGGCTATGGTGAAAGAGAACCGGGGCGCGGCTGCTAGTGAGTATGAGAAGTTGGCGCTAAGCCCCGAGTTTGGCGAAGTCTCTAAGAACGCACCGGAAGCGGTCGATCAGTTACGCCGCGCCTTCGGGGCCGACATTGCGTCCAAGGCACTGGGCGAGTTTACCGATGCACTTGATAAGGCGACCAGTCGGTTCGATAGCATGGTCGAAGCACTGGATAATCTGCGTTCCGCTGCCCGCGGACTACAGGATGCGTATATGTCCATGCGGGGCGCGCGGGCAGGGGCGATGGGATTCACCAAGGAGGCGGAAGGATGGCAGATCGACCAGGCCGCACTCGGCATGGAGCGCGGGCGAGAGGATTTGGCGACGGCCAAACAGGTCTATTTGGCGAGGCGGAGCGCCGTCGGCGCTGGGCCGCAAACCGCCGCCAGCCGCATGATGGCAGAATCCTTACGGGTCGATTATGACGTACAGCGCCAAGGCATCATTGGCGGCATATACAATTCGATTGAAAACCTCTACAACATGGCGGCGGGCTATAAAGAAAAGAACCCAGACCTGGCGAAGGCCGCCATGACACGCGCCGATATTGGGTATAAGGAATTTGGCCCGCTGTTTGCCCAGGAAGTCCGAACCGGAGCCGACGCACTGACCGCGGCGGGAGATCGTCTCAGTAGTGCCGCCGGTATGCTTATGGCAGCGGCAGCAGCCCAGGCGGGCGCAGTGAGTGCCGCTGCCAGTGCCGCCGCCGCGGCACAGGCTCCCCTTGGTGCTCAAGCATATGAGGGCGCAACCAACACATTCAAAGGCATAGGCGGAGCAGGTGCGGGCATTATGCAGCGGATGCAGGCCGGTGAAGCCGGTACAGGCACCGCCAGTATCGCGGCGGGTAATGCGTCGAAGTTGCGGCGAGTTATCTATGGCAGCGCGAGTTGGAATAGCATCATGGCGGGAACGGGTGGCGCGTGCGGCCCCGGTGGCTGTGGGAGTGCGGCCCAGCAGTTCGCTGGGCAGGCAATGCCCGAAGAGGCGGACGGGACGGACAAAGCGCAAGAGGCGGGGAAAGAGGCAGGCGATAATGTCCTGTCCAACTTCATTGAAGGGCTCACGTCCGCGGCAGAGGCGGCAGGTGAGGCCATCGTTTCCGGCGACTGGGAATCGGCCAAGCAGGCTATCGGTAATGCCATCTCGGGCGCGCTCAAGTCGATCATCACCGGCGCATTCAGCGGCATGGGGCCAATCGGCGGCGTCTTGGGCGGTCTATTCAGTGGTATAATTGGTGGCCTGACCAAGAAGTTATTTGGCGGCGGAGGAAAGGCGCAGGATGTCCGCAGGATTATCGAACCTGTCTCGGTTAAACCGGAACACCTATCTGTTGCGCTTGGCGCGAACCCGGCCAGCAGCATCTACGGTGGCAGATCGACGGTTGGTGGAGCTGGGTTCACTGTGCAGGTTAGTTACCGGGACGGCACCGAAGATTTGGTTGCCGCGAAGGTCGCTAGTAGCGCGCTATGGGAAGGCGGGCTAAGGGGAGCATTGCGTGGCATCTAGCAGTCGTGGCAGGATATATTGGTTGCAGAGCACGGTGGTTGCCGCGACGGCCACCGGTGCCGCGCCTTGTACCATCACCATCACCGGGGCTGACAAGTCCGCCCTGTTCCCGGTCGGCGCGGTGTTTTCCTGGCAGGCCACCGGCGAAGTGCTTGAGGCCAACAAGGCCGTGACATCCTGCGCCTACACGGGCGGCGATACGGTCATCACGACAGTCAGCACGATTACGCACACCGGGGCGGGCGAGATCACCCAGGGCTACAACTGGATCACGCTGGATGGCTTCTTCAAGCTCACCCCCACATACAATCAGCCAGCCGTCTACGTCACGGACAGACTGGGCTTCATCCATCGTATCGGCCCGGTGCTCGCGGCCAGTAAACAGCGCGGGGTGATCGGCGTCCAATTGGTCTGCATCCCTAATGACGCGTTGATCGTCGCCGCTAATGGCACGGCCTTTCCGACACTGCTTGAGGATTACGCGGTAGACGCGGA
>Ga0172380_10007113_pt1 | contig 12705 bp, 23 predicted proteins | sample Leawe162metaG_FD_119747 | JGI IMG/M metagenome (GOLD analysis project Ga0172380, IMG submission 119747) | Leachate microbial communities from a municipal landfill in Southern Ontario, Canada - Leachate well 162 metaG | ecosystem: Engineered > Solid waste > Landfill > Unclassified | place...
CCACCGTTTATATTAAGCAAAACTTTTAAATATGTCATGTAAACTTGACATTATGTACGCTATACCGTACATCATGTACGGTATACATTACATCATGTAAAATTCACATTACATACTCATAAAAACCCAAAACCCGCCATTCCTACCTGTAAAATTCCTATATACTTCAGCCAGTATTTATTTTACCTTATTTTTTTGAAAAGTCAAGTCAACCAGTTGTGGTTTTCAAAATCGCACATACAATCTGTAGTATGTAGAATTTTTTCTATGAAAGTCGGTATATGATTAGGTAGGGGAAAGGGCATATCGTCCTTTTTATTTTTGTAGCCTATGAGTGGCAAACGGTATAGAAGATAATACGCCGATCTTCAATATGCGGGAAGCGTATAAAGGTATTATCGAAAGAGACAAAATCCATAAGTAGTCGTATCACCTGGACTTATGGTCGGGGATTAATTTTTTTCTCCTGGGATTTCCCAGGGATTATTGTTTTCTGAGTAGACTATATCTGTCTTTTCAATTATCTATCGCCCTTAGAGCATTTTTCACTTTCATTAATAGAGGAAAAAAGCATATGTGTGTGATTGTGGATATTATTCTGTTTGTGGATTACGGGAGATTATACTTTGGGTGGTTACCTATCTTTCCCATCTTACTACTAGTTTCACTTGTTACCTACACAGAAACATACTTACGTCAATCTTACCTATTCTAACATATGCGTATTTCCCGAGAGTTAGTACACTTTGGCACCTACAGAATAGACGAAGGAATTTACGTAACTTGTTGTAAGAGTTAAGGGAAACTATAGGGTATTAACCCTAAAATATAGGGTGATTGCACTACAGATTTCAAATATTCTCTACTATTTTCCTTCCTATTAATTCTTCATTCTACTATCGGAAATGCGTTTTGAGCCCAAACGGCAAACCCCGAAATACAAGTAGTAGTACACACCACCCAGTCAAGCTATGCTTGACATTTATAAAAATAGGTGAATGGGGAATCATACTCCCACTTTTCTTTTTAAAATCATACTTTACTTTTTGGGAAAATGGTGTAGAATATAAGAGTGAGGAGGAATAGGAGAAAGGCAGGTGATCCTAAAATATCTCCGGTTCATTCTTAAATATATATACCTATTCCTCTTCATTTTTATTATAGTGGGGTAGAGTAGCGGCAACTCGTCAGACTCATAATCTGGAGACCGTGGGTCCGAATCCCACCCCCACAATTTTCCGTCCGTTGTAAGCTCTTTCAACGCTTTATATTTTTATTAAAAGGGCAAGAGGGGGCAACTCACAGCCCCCTCTTTTACTTTGTATTAAAGGAGATTTAAATGCAAATTAAGTGTATTATTTGTGGTAAAAAATTAAAACAAATCATTAAGGGTAAACCTGAACAAGCCGCTTATCTTAATGGTGGTGTTCATACTTTTATCCCTGGATATGGATCAAATTATGATATGTGTAAATTTATTCTTGGAATATGTGATGATTGTATAAGTGAAAAGGTTTCAACTGGAGTGTTAATAGTCGAATAAGCTAACCGGAATGTTATGATGGAACAACAATACGCTATTATTTCAACTAAGTATTTAATAAGAGATGTAGAGAAATGTCCTAAGTGCGGGACTTATAATGTAGTTGGGGAAAAATGTGATAACTGCGTTAAAAAATTAGAATATAAAGTGGGAATTAAACTACCCCTTATTCCTTCCTATTAATTTCTTTGCAATATAAACCCCACATCACCTTAATTGAGGGTGCGAAGCACCCGAAACCCCACATACCCCAGTCGTGGTAGCAAGAAAAAGAAAACCACCCTTTCGGGCGGTTCTCTTTCAGTTGTTGTTTTACTTCTTTTCTCTTCCGTGATACGCTTCATACCAAAATACTTTACTCTCTAAGTTAGCTAACTTAGAAATAATAGGATGATTTAATGCATCATAAAACAAATCGCATTCATTTCTAAGTCCTAGAGTATATAAACACAATAATACTCGTGTTACTCTTAGATAATTGTGGTTAAACTTTCCAAATATTTCATAAACTCTTTTATAGTTCACTATTAGAATTTCATTCCCGTCATATTGTAATCCACAAAACCACAACCATTTATAAAATGATCGTCTAATTTGATTTTTCAAATATTCATTGTTGTAAAAATCCCCAATATCTTCGTCAGTTAATAGTGGGGCGTTAGGATTAAAGCTAGAGGGGGACTTTAAGGGAAACATCCATTGAATATGGTTATGACACCCCTCCATTTCTTCTTCGGTAAAACTCAAATAATCTTCTAAAGTTTTACCTTCAATATTTTTACCACCTGTAAGGAAATTAATAATGGGACTTAGAGACATTATATTTCCCTCCTATCAATTAATAGCAGTCTTAATTGTCATTATTATACCTCAAACAAACTTAAAAACAACTGGTAAATTAACAAATTCCCCATAGTGTTTTATAGTTATATAAAAGTGCCGAAAGAGGGATTCGAACCCTCACTGCCTTACGGCAATCAGATTTTGAGTCTGACGTGTATTCCATTCCACCATTTCGGCTTTATAGTGTTGGTTTTTCAGGAACGGTAAAAGTTTGTTCTTTACAACACCTTGGGCACTTCCAAGTATATATTCCGGGTTCTAAGACTATATGACTTGGGGGATTATGTTCTGGATGAGTACAATGTTTGGGCTTATCCCATCCAAATTTCTTTACATTAATAAATGGCATAATGTTATTCTCCTAAGCAAAATCCGCAAATATTCCAAGATCGTCTTTCGCACTATCTAACGCCCGCTGAGCGTTTTTACATACTTCAATCTTATTCTTAATATCCTCAAGATTATAACTTGTTGCTTTGAATTGCTCATATACTTCCGTTAATATACCGCCATCTAATTTTCCAATATTTAGCGTTAATTCATAATACAAACAAGTACAAGAATTTCCAATCATTTCACTAACTTTAACTATAAAAAATACACTATAGTTAGAGTCATGATAATATACATTTATTTCTGGTGAATGGGGGAAATCTGGAAGTAGACTTTTTACCTTGATAGTAAGTCCCCCAACCTTCTTTACTTTCTTCCCTATTAATTCCTTAAAAATAGGAATAAGGGTATTAGACAATTGTTCGGCATAAGCATTAGCACGATTGACGGCACGAATTTTAGCTTTTAGGTGTTCTTCGTTATAGTAGGACATTATTGTTTCTTTCTAATACAACTAACAAATAAACAGAATACTGCAATCAACCAGTATTTTATAGGTTGTGGTCCCTTAAATATTTCTGCTAGTGTTACATGTGATGCTAACCAACACCCCATAATGAAGACAAAATCTTTTATATAAAATACAAATTTCATATTAATTTCCTATATTAACACCAAAAACTAGACGTTCAATTTTACAAAGTTAGTTTCATTGCTAAGTAGGAGTGTAAGGAATCGAACCTTATTCAATCGTCCACCTTATAAGAGTAACCATGATCCAACCATCCCACTCCCGTGTGTGTAGGTTCCCCCCTACACTAGGTATCCCCACTAACGTGGCGACTTTGATATTTTCTCATACAAATATACTAGGACTCCACCTATTAATATGAGATATAGAATAATTCCGGTTTCTCCCATTAGGGTTAGGCGGCTTGCCCAACCAAACTTTCGATAGCTTTGACAGAAATATGTCTTGCCCTATTAAGCATTGCGTCCCATTGGCTTGTGGTCAAGTTTACAATGCTACCTGCTACTTCGTCCAGTCTAACCCATTCGTCGTCATCTTGAGTTTGACCAAACCTTGTAATGGCAGCTTGCAGACCAAACGCGGAAAATACTTCCTTACCAATTACATTTTGTTCATCAACAAACGACCGCATTACTCCTTGAATTTGTTTTGAAGAAATACTATAATCTTGTGCAGTTTGGGCAAACAAGTTAAGAATGGGGGTGTCCCCTACCCCATAAGCCTTAATTCCTAGCATACGTTGAATACCGATATCAAGAAGGGGAATTTGCTTTTCGAGATTATGCTTAATCTTTCCAAACAAATCTTCAAGATCAATATTACCCATATGTTTTTGTCTAATAGCAATTCCGCTCTCTTGGTCCCAAATACAGCCATTCATACAGATTGCACGAAACACACTAGGCTGCGAACTAATACGGCGAGTGCCGATTTCGGAATTACCGATAGACAACATTCCACCATAATCAGAATCCTTTTCTTCCCTAATAGTGTCGGGAATAAGGATATTGCCATAGATAGAGTCAGCGTCCCCCCTCCAATGGGATAGCATTCCACCTGGGATAAGCTTTTGGAGTGACTCTAATACCCAAGAGTTATTAACAATTGCATACTTAGAGGACAACATTGCCCTCATAGTTCCATCTGTCCATGTACGAAAGAGACGGGGTTTTTCTTGGTCCACCCTATCGGGGGCAAACAAGGTGTTTTTCAATACTTGCACCACCACCTCTGCATCCCTCCTATCTCGACTATATTCCATAGTCTTCTTAATAGGATGAAGTTTGGGTTCCCGCATTTGCTTGAGAAAAGTAGTAGAAACCCCCGCACAAGTGGCAATGTGCTGAAGAGTATGGTCGGTCGGAATATATTCTTCCCTATTAATCTTGTGCCGCAGAATAAAGCGGTCTTTACTGTCAATAGCTGGTTCCCACTCTCCGAGTGGGCTATCAGAATAATCCCTAATTTTCTGTTGATCATTAGCGATTTTCTCCATTCCCTTATCAAAAGGAATACACTTATCATACCAGATCTTAGAGACATTACCAAACCCCTTAGAGGTAGCCAGCGGTTGGCTATTCAACACGGCATTCCCGGAAGTCCCCTTACCTTGAATTGCGGACATTTTAGTGGTCTCCTTGTTTTTTCTGGTTTGGTTGCTCTCGATAAATATATTCTACCCTATATCTAGGAAATGTCAATTTCGCTTCGCGAAAATTTTTTCTACCACCTTTGAGGATACACAGTATCCGAAACCCCACACCCCACACCCCTATTCCTTCCTATTTATTTTTTGGCGACAGCCAAACCCCACACCACCTAAAAGTTGATAAAAGGCTGGAATGGGGGACTCGAACCCCCATCCCCCTACTTGCCTATTTCATCCTATTAATTTTGCAGCAAAGTTAAACGCCCAATCTTGCAAATCTCTAGACTGGTCTGTTGCCCCAGTAATATAATGGGAATATTCCTCAATAATAACCGTTCTTAGTTGTGGAGTATTAGCATCCCCTAACAGTGTATTTAGATAAATTCCTCCATCACGATAAAACCCATAACAAGTAGAGTCAGCCGACATGATAGAAGAAAACCTAAAGGCGTCTGGCATAGGCTTTCCCGTATCCATTCCTACTTCTACAATCTTTGCCCAAATATCAATTGCTAATTCTTGCAATTCTAAACTTGCTGGGTATACCTCCCTTCCAAGTCTTTCATCTTGAGACAATATCTTATCACTAGTTGTTACTTCGTAAGATTGGGCGGTTTCAAAAAACCCCTCAGGAACAATCAACGGAGTATATCCTTTGCGTCTGATAGTATCACTTTCAGAATTACAACTAATTACCCTATTTACTCCCAAAGTTTGCAACGCAAACTGCCAATTTTTAGACCTAGTTTCCTTTTCTTCTTTGTTTCCAATGTATTGGGCGGACATATAATATTTATCGAAAGAGTGTTCCCAATATTGAACTTCACTATCAAAGCTTCTTAATAGGATAGATAAATGTTTTGTGTCGGAACTAGCTAACACTCGTGCAGACTCAGACTTTGCATTATACTCGTTGAGGTTGCGACTTTCGTCTACCTTAATGTCAAAGTTATAGTCGAAGAGGCTAGATAGATTAGTGTGTTCTAATTCCCCTACTCTTACGCCTCTTCGATAGAAGACTGGACCGGTTTTATCTCCCATATTTCTATGTTGCTTACGCAAAATGTTAGAAGGGATATTTTCTGGTTCAGAGAAATGCATAAACCACTTACCAAGATCGACAAAGAAGCTACGTACAGCCGGTACACTAGCCGGAATAAATACTCTGGTGGTCCCCGTCTTTGCCCTTACTTGATTTTCGTTTACTAATTCAATAGTAACCCCCTCCCATGGATAGTCTACACTATTACCGTGGTGGTGGTTATACATAATAGTGTGGTCAATAGCATTGCTAACAAACTCACGGAGAGCCATTTCAACGTATGCCCAGTCGAGTTGACCATAGCCGATTGACCATAGTTTTTCTGTATAGTTGCGAGTTTTCCCCTCTTCGTCTTTCCCCGAATACCTAACTTGAACCCTATCATATTCGGTATTAGTAATATCACTAGTGAGGTTGTCTGTCACCGGTTGGAATTCTAACCTGAGATTACTACAAAAAACAATGGGAGTCACGTTGTTACGCATACACACGGAGATACTGTGTTTGTTTCCCGACCCAAATTGCCCAATAATATAAGGGAGGTTGCAATTTGTCTTTGAGGTTGCCCCTAATACTGTGAACCCCTCCACTGGGGCTATACCCGGATTTTCAATCTTCAAATACTGTAGCATTTCTTCGTCCTTATTAATGGGGTTGTTTCACTAAGATTGATTATCGTCTATTTTTGCAAAATGTCAACACGAATTTTTTTTCGCAAAGCGAAACCCCACATACCTCTGACGAGGTAGTAAATAAGGAGAAAGGGGGAAAATCCCCCTTTTATTTTACCCAATCTTGTTATTTTTCCTTTCCCTTCTCTTCATAGCCCTATCAGTCCTTTTCTGAGAGGCTCCGCTTTTCCCATTTCCTCTTCCAGAACGCTTCCTGGAATAAACATTTCCACCCTCAATAAAAGCACAACCATCATAACTGTTTCGCCCGTAAGCTTTCATTTTATACCATGTCGTGATTAATGGAAAATTCCCTATTAATTTGGCGTAAGCCAACCCAACATACCACTAATAAGGTAAGAAGAAAAGGAAAGAGCCCCACTTTAAGGGGCTCCATAGTTCCTTGGTTACTATCAGACTGTAACCTCGTTCTGCAAAGCAGGGATATCGTTCTGCGTAGCAGACTCTTCCTGTTGCTTCCTCAAATCCATAATCAGCTTAGTCAACTCACTGACGTTGACCTTCGGGGTACGCTTGGATGCCTTCATATCCTTGAGGGGAATTCCCTCACGGAGTACATTACCGTGATCGTCGATACGCTGATTGCGGTAATTGTTGGCACGTCCAATGACGGCGTTGTACGTCATTCCCGTCTTTTCCATCACCTCCTTAACGCTACTGGAAGTTTCCCAAATCGTCACAAACTCTACTTGACCGATACTCGACTTTCCTCGCGGCATAATAAATCTCCTTTTCTCAAAAAACCAGTTTAGTAACTCGCTCCGATAACACCATTTTACCTTATTCTTTTTAGAAGTCAAGGGGTTGGGAATTTTTTTTCTTCCGTTGTCCCTTTTCCCCTCCAACAAATGTAATTATCGGCTATTTTACTCAGAACACAACAACCAAATTGGAATTTTAGAAAGATATTTTTTGGCGTAAGCCAACCCCACATTCCCCATAGATGGGGAATCAATAGGAAAACAAAAAACCCGGTCAAGCGTTGTCAATGCTTACCGGGGGCTTATATTTTTGACGGTTTGCCAATTCCGTCATACAGTCGTTACATTATTACGAATAGAAAGGGCTATCTAACGACTTCCCTATTCTATAGGACTAAATTAAGAATTTCCCCTTTTTTTATGCCCCACTAATTTAATCGCCAATTTCAGTTTTCTGATTGCTAAGTCTAATTCTTTCTTTTGATAATGTCTTATCGCCTCGTGAATAGTGGCAATTACGTTGAGGTCTGTTTGTGTCATTATTTTGGGTAACCTAGTCTATCAGATGAGTTTGTGAGAAACACTTACTTTTAATAAAGAATATACGCAAAACCTTTTGTCATACTTACGTAATAGTCACTACCTACCCATTTGATTGTGTCAGTTTCTCCATCTTTGCTTTTAATTTCTGGATGACAATCTGTCAAACAAACTGGGAAAAATTCTTTTCCATCAGATTTTCTTATGTATTTTATTGAGGTCATAGTTTATTCTCCTACAAGTATTATCGTCTATTTCTGCGAAATGTCAACACGAATTTTTTTTGCGAAGCAAAACCCCACATACCTCTAAAGAAGTATTAATAAGAGAAAAGGGGGAAGAATAACAACCCCCTCTTCGATATAATGGGATTATGTTATAGATATTATTCTGTTCTTATTTCTACTATATCTCCATAACCAGAATAATCTAGCTGGCACCCATTATAATCATGCGGAATACATCCACTATAATTACCAAGCCATTTTTCCAAGTAGGCTAGGGCTTGCTCAAAAGTTTCAAATTGGTGGGTTTTCCAACAAGCCAAACTTAAATATGGAAAACCAATTACAGAACACGGCTTATTGTTGTCGTAAACTCCAAACACATTTTCCCCCTTTATGAATTTACCCAACTCCTTTTCGCCATCCTTCTTTCTTTACGTTGATTACGTTTTCCCTTTACCTTATTTTTTTTCTGCTTACACTCACGGTAATACTCAGACCCGCTACTATATGTACCTCGGCACATTTCTTTTACTTCTTTCTTTTTTGTTTTGCAAAATTTGTTGTCGCCTCACAGTATTTATTCTACTCTATTTCTATCAGAAGTCAACCCGAATCTTGCATAGAACCGCAAAGCTCTCCAATACGCATACCATTTACGCTTCGCGTAAACAGAAGAGAACCGCCGCTTACGTTTTCCGTCCGGCATGATTAGGTCTCCTTTTCCTCTTTATTTATTATGGGATATTTTTGCCAAATGTCAAGTCTATTTTTTGGCATTAGCCAAACCCCACATACCCCTAGCGTGGTAAATAAGGAGAAAGGGGGACTTCTCCCCCTCCCTAGTCGTTTTTCTTAAATCTTTTTTGGTAATCTTAGTATTCGACCATCACCAATATAATCGCTATACTCTTCCTCATTTTCATAATTTCCTAACTTAACAATCATTTCTTGCATAGGGCAAGGACACAATTGTTTATCCCCAGTTATAGCATTATCAATATACCCATACCAATATGCTTTTGATCGCTCTACGTCAAACCTAGTCAATTCCGTTTTGACAATATCTAAAGCCTCATTGTTGAGGCACTCGATTGCATCGCGGATTTCTTCCAGACGTTCTTTCGGGCTTTTCATTGGACTACCTCCAAAATTCTTCCTTTTGCGTCCTAAATACCCTCACTGTCATAATCCCCTAACTTACACTCAGACGATACAAAACTTATACTATCCCTGTCATCATATTCTATCCTAATATCCTCTTTCGCTTGTTGTCTCTCTTCATCATTAGGAAAAATTCCAACCAGTCTTTTACTTGTAACTGGCTTGTTAGCGTCATAAACGAATAGTAGAAATAGCTCTTGCATTTCTTTTCCCCTTTATATTTGTTCTTGTTATAACAAAAACTTGGGACAGGTTTTTGACTGGCACCGTTTTTAATTATTACGGTTAACCCTGCATTCCATCCCTTAGTGTTTGCAGCCCGAATAACTCCCAGAGGTTTTTGTTACACATGCATTATCGTCTATTCTCACCAAAAATCAATATGGAAAACCCCTTATTTATTTGCCATAGGCAAACCCCACATACTCCTAAAGAAGTATATAAGGAAAAAATCCCGCCAATAGAGGGTAGCGAGTGAAACCCCCTCTATCAGCGGGTGACGATGGTTTTTTGCTATACTACTTGTGCGGAGAATTCGTAAAGTTTGTTTTTTAGTTCGTTTGCAAAGCAGGAAAGTCTTTCGTTCTCATCCTCAATGATATCGACAATTTGCCAAGCAATACTTTCGGGAATCTTGAAGGTGATATCGTGCATTCCCCACGCCCATTCTGTATCGCCTCCCCGTTGTCCTTCAAATTCCCAAGTGCAAAGCACTAGTAGGTTATATAAATCATTACCGTGTCGATAACGATTTCCAATCCAGTTGATCGCTTTTTGTTCGGTAATGGTAAGGGTAAGGGTATACATTTTCATGACCAAACTGTAATGTCGTAATCGACATCCTTTTCAGAAGACATAGAGTAAAATCGCAATACGTACCCATAAGCAGTACATAAACCACATAGTCGGCGATATCTTTCTTCCCCCAAATAATCCCTTTCGGATTCTTCAAACTCGCATTTTTCCACAAGAGTTATCATTGTGAGAGGTGGTTGTTTGCATTTAGGATCATACTTTTGGATGCGGCAGGTTTTTCTCATGATTTTATCTCTTTGTTTTGTGGTTTGTTGTCACTAACAGTATTATCGGATATTTTTTCAAATAGTCAACAACAATTTTTCGACGTTAGTCGAACCCCACTTACCTCTAGCGGGGTAAATAATGAGAAAAGGGGGATTTCTCCCCTAATCTCTATTCCCAATAAATTCCCCCTAAAGCCCCTCTAACCTTAACCAAACCGCAATCTCTCATAATACTATCCCTAGATTGTCGGTTAGCATTCTGACGGTCAAGGCGGATACGTTTTTTTTGGCAGACCTTACAAGGGGTTTCCTCATATCGGCATTTATCACAACGGATTTCTTTGCGGTTAGCCATCATTTTCCCATTTAAGTTAGGTATCCCACCATTTCCCATCTTCCACTGCCCATTCTATACCATGTATAGTATAGACGGGTATTTAACTCTACTCCAAAACGCTCTAATCGCTGAATAGACCTACCCTCATCATTGTAGCAACACACTGGCTCAACGGCAAAGGTAATGTCTACTTCTAGGAGGATACTCTGCACGCGACTGAGATAGTCTTGCGGGCTATTGTAATACCCCCCACTTGACAATCTGGCGATTTCTTCCCTCATACAATCCCTAGATCCCACTTGATTCGTCATTATGTTTCCCCTTGTGTTCGATTCACTAACTATATTGTCGGCTATATTTCGTAGAAGTCAATATGTTTTCCTTCCTATTTATTTCGCAAAGCGAAACCCCACATACCTCTAACGAGGTATGAAATATGGAATTAGAGTATCCCCCAGTTAGGTATGTCAGGAAAAAATAATTAAAGAGACGTTATAGCGTCTATATTGTCGCCCTAATGACAGTTACAAGCGTTTTTTGAAAATTTCCATTGAATCATAGGGGTTTTACCCTACTCTGGAATGTATCCAACCTTAATGGGAGCCCCCATAACCTGGGGACCAACCGGACTACCCAAAGTAGCCCTTAGCTCATCCCCCATTTTCCCTACTACTTCAATGGCTTGGAGGATTTCATCCCGTTCTTTCGGGTTAGCTAACCTAATCCACCCCTCAGAGAAGGTAATCTTTCCCGCCCGAACGAAAGCCCCCACAAAAGCGGTATCAACCTTTTTGGGGGTGATTTTGTCGTAGACCCTCTTCTTACGGGTTTTGCGACCCCCTACCCTTATCCCCGCTAGGGCATATAACCTTTTCAGGGCATCTTTATCCCCTTCTAGCGAAGCTAACACCTGTTCTTGTCTACTGTGTAGACAATTCTTAACCCCAATTCCCCTACCATTTTCGGGGGAATGGTCGTTGTGGCTTGACAGCCTAATTTGAGGTTGTACCCCATAAACCCCCTCCAAAGAAGAGAGTTTGGACGAATCCCCGTTATCAACCTTTGGGGACGGGGTGTCAGTATACGGGTTGTCGATGCGGCAAATAGGCATTGTTTTTCCCTTAGGTTGGCGTAGCCAAGCTAATTAGATTGTACTTGCAAGGTATTCGTATACTTCTTTAGTGACCTTGGTAACCGATCCCCACCCCTCGATTTCATACAGGGCAACCTTTTGATCTGGTCCCCCAAACGGACCAACACCGTTAGATCCCACGTATCCAGTCGTCTTGCGAATTACACTTGGTAGTATGATCTGACCAGACTTGTCGAGTGCCGTAAAAACAGCACTATAGACGCCAGACCTAATCAAACGTTTTGTAGCACGATACAGCTTACCGGAAATAGTAACGGTGTGAGACATTTTGTTTTCCCTAGTCAAAAGTGTATTGTAACCTATTTTTTGCAAAGAGCAACCACAAATTGGCGTTAGCCAACTACTTTGTCCGACCCCCCAACCTTCCGGTTTTCACACAGAATTCAGCGGGGGCTCTGCTAGATCGCGGTCCCCTTCCTAGTGAGGGGTTCGACTTGACCAGACCCTCAAACAGGGTGTCATCCACTAGTTCTCCGTTAGAGAACGGGGAAGGGATAGACTCGTCCTCATCCTCTAGGTTGTGGTTAATTGCTACCCTCTCGTAGTACGCTTTGAGGCGGTCAATCCGCCCCTCTTCCTTGGGGACACAAGCATACTTGTGACCCCTATTAGGGCACCCGGTGGTGTGCCCTACCGATCCCTCAATAGTATCCTCTTGTCCGGGTTTCCCCCCACCCTCTTCAGGGGTTAGGTAGACGACACGGACGACCTCGAAACAGTCTGACGGCAAGTGTAAGTCTAACACTGGAGACTCCTTGTTGTGTTACAGGAAGAGAACAGTATACGGTATGCGGGACATACTCAAACGTCATATCCACCATATTGGTGGACTACGATGTAATTGCGGGTACGGCGGACAATCACGGGTTTGCGATAGTGGAGTGTGCCAACAGTACCAGACAACGAGGTTAGCTGATAGAGTGTAAACATC
>Ga0172380_10007114_pt1 | contig 12705 bp, 10 predicted proteins | sample Leawe162metaG_FD_119747 | JGI IMG/M metagenome (GOLD analysis project Ga0172380, IMG submission 119747) | Leachate microbial communities from a municipal landfill in Southern Ontario, Canada - Leachate well 162 metaG | ecosystem: Engineered > Solid waste > Landfill > Unclassified | place...
CATCCAGGGCCTGTGCATCGGTGCTGGCATCGTGCTGTTCTACGCCGAGTGGGTCCGCTCGTGATCGCAGCCCTTGATCGCACTTCCGACTGGTCGAGCATCAGGGTCACAGTGGCTGGGATCGGCGTCGCCGGCTTCGCCGCCGCCGATGCGCTCGCCCAGCTCGGGGCCCAGGTCACCGTTGTCGATGCCGGTGATGGCGAGCGACAGCGTGAGAAGGCCGAGATTCTCGATGTGCTCGGTGTCGCGGTGCTGCTCGGTCACGATGACTCCCTGCCGCCATCAGACCTCCTGATTGTCTCGCCTGGGCTGCGACCCTCGTCCCCGCTGATCCAGGCTGCACTGGCGCTCGACGTCCCTGTGTGGGGGGAGCTGGAACTGGCCTGGCGACTGCGTGCTGCGGCAGGGGCTGCTCCGTGGCTGGTCGTGACCGGAACCAATGGCAAGACCACCACGACTTTGATGCTCGAGTCGATGCTGACGGCTGCCGGACTGCGCGCAATCTCGGCAGGAAACATCGGCAACTCACTGATCGACGTGGTCATGCACGACGATGTCGATGTGATCGCAGTCGAGGTCGGGGCACCGCAGTTGCCGTTCGTGCACTCCGTGAGCCCCCTGGCCTCGGTCTGCCTGAATGTCGCCGAGGATCACATTGATCATTTCGGAACCTTCGACGCGTACGTCGCTGCCAAGTCGAAGATCTACGAGCGTACGCAGATCGCCGCAGTCTTCAATGCTGACGAGCCCATCACCATCCGCATGGTCGAAGAGGCCGACGTCATCGAGGGATGCCGCGCGATCGGCTTCACGCTGGGCATACCCGACATCTCGATGCTCGGGGTGGTCGAGGAGTTCATGGTCGATCGTGCATTCGTCGACGATCGGCAGCGCACGGCCCAGGAGCTGGCCAGCACGGCAGACGTGCAGCCCAATGCTCCGCACAATATTGCCAATGCCCTTGCCGCTGCAGCGCTTGCTCGTGCCTTCGGCGCTCCTGCATCCGCCATCAAGCGGGGGCTCCAGGCCTTCAAGCCCGCTGGGCACCGGATTGCGGAGGTTGCAGTCATTGGCGGGGTGCGGTTCGTCGATGACTCGAAGGCGACCAATGCCCATGCCGCACTGACCTCGCTTCGGGCGTACTCGCCGGTTGTCTGGATCGCAGGCGGCATGGCCAAGGGCCAGGATTTCGATGCGCTTATTGCCGAGGCTGGTCCGCGCATGCATGGAGCAGTCCTCCTCGGCGTCGACCGCGAGGTGATTGCCGAAGGTCTGCGGCGACACGCCCCGCAGGTGCCGGTGAAAGTCATTGAGCGCATCGACACTGATGCCATGGTCGAAGTCGTCACTGCTGCCTTGGCATTCGCTGAGCCGGGCGACACGGTTCTGCTCGCCCCGGGTTGCGCATCATGGGACATGTTCCGCGACTACGCGCATCGCGGCGATGCCTTCGCCGATGCCGTGCATGCCCTTGAGCGGACGCAGCCGTGACCGATACCTCCGTTGAGCGCAAGCAGAGGCAGCCCGGCCGGATCAAGTTCCTGCTGAACCATCCACTGAGCACCTACTACCTCATCGGCGGTGCCTCAGTCCTGCTCCTGCTGCTGGGACTGGTGATGGTGCTGTCCGCCTCGAGCATTGAGAGTTTCAAGACCTTCGGGTCGTCGTACACGCTCGCGGGCCGCCAGGCGCTCTTCGGCATCGGTGGACTGGTCGGCCTGTACTTCGCGGCGCGCACCTCAGTGCAGTTCTGGCGCGGGATCGCCCGCTGGCTGGCTATCGGCGCACTGGCATTGCTCGTGATCGTTCTCGTCATCGGTGTCGCCGTGGCCGGACAGCGCAACTGGATCGAGCTCTTCGGGCCGTTCCGCATCCAGCCCTCGGAGTTCGCGAAGATCGCCTTGGTGGTTTGGGGCGCCGATCAGCTGGCTCGCAAGGAGACCTACTACCGCGAATGGAAGGAACTGCTCGCTCCCATCGTCCCGGTGGCAGGCCTGTTCATGATCCTGGTGCTGATGGAAGGCGACTTCGGCAACACGCTGATGCTCGCCGCGATCCTGTGCGGCATGCTCTTCGCTGCAGGCGTTCCTGGGCGCTTCTTCGCGCTGTTCGCCGGCATCGGCGTCCTGGCAACCTGGGCCCTGACCCTGGCTGCGCCGTACCGAATGGAGCGCATCACCTCGTGGCTGGACCAGAGCAGCGATCCACTCGGGGTGGGCTGGCAGCTGACCCAGGGGTATTACGCACTCGGTACCGGCGGCATTCTCGGGGTGGGTCTTGGAGCCAGCCGCGAGAAATGGGGTGCTCTGCCTGAGGCCCACACCGACTTCATCTTCACCGTCATCGGGGAGGAGCTCGGACTCATTGGCACGGTGTCGGTGCTGCTGCTTTTCGCAGTGCTGGCCTTCGCGATCTTCCGTCTCTCGCGTACGACGAAGGACCCGTTCGTGCGCATTTCCACTGCCGGTGTCGGCTGCTGGATCGTGGTGCAGGCGATCATCAACATCGGAGCGGTACTCGGCCTGCTGCCGATCACCGGTGTGCCGCTGCCCTTTGTCTCCTATGGCGGGTCGTCGCTGGTGCCGGCCCTGGCAGCCATCGGCATGCTGCTGTGCTTCGCACGCAATGAACCAGGTGCACGTCAGTCCCTGCGTCGCAGAGCGACTGCACGCTCACTGGCCAGGCGATGAGTCGTCCGACGCATGTGGTGCTCGCTGCGGGTGGAACGGCCGGTCACATCGAGCCTGCTCTGAATCTCGCCGATGCGCTCAAGCTCGAGGAGCCAGGCATCGAGATCACGGTGATCGGCAGTGAGCGTGGGCTCGAGACCTCCTTGGTTCCCGGTCGCGGATATGCGCTGCTGACCGTTCCGACCGTACCCATGCCGCGCACGCTGTCGGTTGATCTGGTGACTGTTGCACCACGGGTTCGCAGGGCGACCAAGCAGACCGTCCAGTACCTCAAGCAGCTGAAGGCCGACGTCGTCGTGGGGTTCGGCGGCTATGCCTCGCTTCCGTCCTATCTGGCTGCACGCAAGGTCGGGTGCGGACTGGTCATCCACGAGGGCAATGCCAAGCCGGGACTGGCGAATCGGGTCGGTGCGCGGTTCACCTCGGATGTGTTCGTGAGCGTTCCCGGCAGCCTGGCCGGGACGACCCTGGGCCTGCCACTGCGCCCGGTCATCGCCTCCCTCGATCGTGCGCAATCGCGCACGCAGGCCCGCGACTTCTTCGGACTCGATCAGGTGGGCCCAGTGCTGCTGGTCTTCGGTGGATCACAGGGTGCCCAGCACATCAACGAGGTCCTTGCCCAGGCTCTGCCCGGGTTGCTTGCAGCAGGGGTTCAGGTACTGCACGCCTATGGTCCGCGCAATGCGGCGCCTGTTCTGGCCTCGGGCTATGTGGCAGTGCCCTATCTCGATCGGATGGACCTGGCCTACGCAGCCGCAGACCTGGGGCTGACGAGGGCGGGCGGGATGACCGTGGCCGAGGTGGCCGCCGTGGGCCTGCCGACCATCTTCGTGCCACTTCCCATCGGCAATGGGGAGCAGCGACTCAATGCACTGGGCGTGGTGCAGGCCGGCGGTGGCATCCTCGTCGACAATTCGGCGCTCACTGCCGACTGGCTTGTCGGTACGATCGCCTCCCTCGTGGCCGATGACGAGAAGCTGCAGTTCATGAGCGAGGCAGCCCAGCGCGCCGGGGTCCGCGATGCGGGCCAGCGGTTGGCCATCGAGGTCTTGCGCGTCGCGCACCGGTACCGCAGTTCGATCGAAGGAGCCACTCCATGACCGATCTCGGTCACGTCTTCATTGTCGGCATCGGCGGTGCCGGGATGTCGGGCATCGCGCGCATCCTGGTTGCCCAGGGTGCGACGGTCTCGGGAAGTGATGCGAAGGACTCCCGCAGGCTTGATGCCCTGCGCGCCCTCGGGGTCGAGGTGCACATCGGCCACTCGGGCGACTGGCTCGATGGCGTCGACACCCTGGTGTTCTCGACGGCGATCGCGCAGACCAATCCCGAGCGCCTGGCCGCGGCCGAACGGGGCATTCCTGAGATGAGCAGGGCCGATGCCTTAGTTGCCGTGATGGCTGGGAGTCGCGGGGTGGCCGTTGCCGGTACCCATGGCAAGACGACGACGACCTCGATGCTGACCGTTGCACTGCAGCAGTGCGGTGCCGATCCTTCATTCGCCATTGGCAGTGAGCTCAACGAGACCGGAGCCAATGCGCACCTGGGCAGCGGCGACATCTTCGTGGTCGAGGCCGATGAGAGCGATGGCGCCTTCCTGCACCTGTCGGCTGTTGCGGCGATTGTCACCAATGTCGAGGCCGATCACCTCAATCACTGGGGCACGCTGGAGGCCATCGAGCAGGGCTTCTTGGAGTTTGCTCGCAATGTCCAGCAGCAGGATGGATTCATCACGATCTGCATCGACGATGCCGGCGGGCGCAGGCTTGCCGAGGATGCGCGTGCGATCGGCATCGATGTGCGCTCGTACGGATCAAGTCCCGACGCCGACTTCCGACTCGTTGACCCCAGGCTGGTCGGTCGTGGCTGGGAGTACTCCGTCGAGCACGACGGCTCCAGGGTCGGGCCCGTTCGGCTGCAGGTGCCCGGGGAGCACAATGCCCTCAATGCCCTGGCGGCCTTGGTCACGGGACTGGGCCTGGGCTTCTCGGCCGCTGAGCTCATCTCCGGGCTGGCCGACTTCACTGGGACTCGCCGCCGCTTCGACTTCAAGGGCGAGGCGCACGGGGTCCGCGTCTTCGACGACTACGCCCACCATCCGACCGAGATCGCCGCCACCTTGCGCGCAGCCCGCGATGTGGTGGGCGAGGGACGCCTGATCGTCGCCTTCCAGGCCCATCACTACTACCGCACGGCGCACTTCATGACCGAGTTCGGCCAGGCACTCGGACTTGCCGACGAGGTGGTCGTGCTCGAGGTCTATGCGCCTGGTGAGACGCCGATCCCTGGTGCGAGCGGTCAGACCATGGCTGCGAATGTGCCGCTGCCACCGGGTCAGGTGCACTTCGAGCCGTCGTGGTCGGCGGTTGCGGGCGAGCTGGTTGCACGGGCCCGGCCCGGCGACATCATCATGACCTTGGGTGCGGGTGACATCGGGCTGCTCGGCCAAGAGGTGCTCGAGCTGCTGGCTGGGCGGGCATGACTGATCCAGTCGTCGATCTCGATGCTCGCCGCGCGCAGGAGCCGCGTCGGCGACTGCGCATGCTTGCAGTGGTGTTCGTCGTGGTGGCAGCGATCGCCGTGGGGTGGATGGTCTGGTTCTCGTCACTGCTGACAGCAGACGCCGTCAGCGTGGTCGGAGTCCAGGGAGCATCGGCGACCCAGGTGGAGGATGCTGCGCAGGTGCCCCTGGGAGTGCCGCTGGCCCAGTTGGACGCCCAGGCGATCGAGGACCGACTGGCACCGATCACGTGGATCGATCAGGTCGAGGTGCGCCGTGGCTGGCCGCATGACGTCGTCATCGCGGTGACCCCGCGAACGCCGATCGCACTGGCACCTGACGGCTCAGGGGTCGATGCCTCCGGCGTGGTGTTCACCCCGATCGCGCCGGTCGCGAATCCGCTACCGAGCGTGAAGGGCACGGGGGTGGGCCTGGTTGCTGCCATGGGAGTGCTCACCTCGCTTCCTGCCGACCTGCGCCAGAAGGTCGACCTCCTGTCTGCGACCACCCGTGACAATGTCGAACTTCGCCTCAAGTCGGGCGCTCGGGTGCGCTGGGGGAGTGTGGAGCAGGCCGAGCTGAAGGCTCAGGTGATCAGGGCACTGCTCAGGCGCAAGGCCAAGATCTACGACGTGTCGGCCCCCGAGCTGCCGACCACCTTCAAGGAGAAGGTGTGACGTAGGTCGCTGCCCGCGATAGCCGCCTCACTTGCGCAACAGGGGTCCCACCTACTACCTTCCCGCCGCCTGGTACCGACTGCAGAATTCAGCCTCTACTAGAGGTTGAGAGTTGGTGCAGGGCACAGGGGTCGACCGACGAGGTCGATCCGACAACAAAGGAAAGGGAAGCGCAGTGGCGGCTCCTCAGAACTATCTCGCGGTCATCAAGGTTGTCGGCATCGGCGGTGGCGGCGTGAACGCCGTGAATCGCATGATCGAGGTCGGACTCAAGGGCGTGGAGTTCATCGCCATCAACACTGACGCCCAGGCGCTGCTGATGAGCGATGCGGACGTGAAGCTCGACATCGGTCGTGAGCTGACCCGTGGGCTCGGCGCAGGCGCCAATCCCGAGGTCGGCAAGAAGGCCGCCGAGGATCATGCCGACGAGATCGAAGAGGTCCTCAAGGGCGCCGACATGGTCTTCGTGACCGCAGGTGAAGGCGGTGGCACCGGAACCGGTGGCGCACCGGTCGTCGCCCGCATCGCCCGCTCCCTCGGTGCACTGACCATCGGCGTGGTCACGCGCCCCTTCGGCTTCGAAGGGCGTCGTCGCTCGTCCCAGGCCGACACCGGCATCGACAATCTGCGCGCAGAGGTCGACACCCTCATCGTCATTCCCAATGATCGCCTGCTCTCGCTGTCCGATCGCAACATCAGCGTCATCGATGCCTTCCGTCAGGCCGATCACGTGCTGCTGCAGGGCGTCTCCGGGATCACTGATCTCATCACCACCCCGGGCCTGATCAACCTCGACTTCGCAGACGTCAAGAGCGTCATGCACTCGGCCGGCTCTGCGCTGATGGGCATTGGCTCAGCACGTGGCGAGGATCGCGCGGTAGAGGCAGCCGAGAAGGCGATCTCCAGCCCACTGCTCGAGGCTGGCATCGACGGCGCGCATGGAGTGCTGCTGTCGATATCGGGCGGCAGTGACCTCGGCCTGTTCGAGATCAACGAGGCAGCCCGACTCGTCAGTGATGCGGCTCATCCCGATGCCAACATCATCTTCGGCGCCGTCATCGACGACACCCTCGGAGATGAGGTGCGTGTCACCGTCATTGCGGCAGGCTTCGATGGAGGCGAGCCTCCCGCTCGCACGGCAGGATCGCGACGCACGCCTGACGAGGATTCGTCGGCAGCAACGGGCGAAGCGCCAGTCGTGACCTCACCGACGGCACGCCCCGTGCAGCCCTCCCGCCCGACGATCGTGTTCGACGATGCGGACGATGACCTCGATATCCCCGACTTCCTCAAATAGGGAACTTCCCCAGATCCCTATGAATCCTGTTGCCGCGGGACATTTCAGGCCCGCGTCACCCTGTGGCCGTCCAGTGAACTGGGCGGCCACAGGTCGTTCGGGCGGGCGAAGTCAGGATGAGTTCGCCTCGCTCAACCTGTCGCCGACCGTGGGGGATGCCCACGACGCGGTGATCGGCAACCAGGCACGTGCTGCCGCCCTCGTCGATGCGCAGCAGTGGTGCACCTTGGACGCCAGGCATGGGGCCGAGGTCGTCGTGGCCTCCGGTGCAGGCAGCGCCACCGGCGCCGACGGAGTCGTCACGACTCAGCGCGGCCTGGCACTGCTCGCACTGGCCGCCGACTGCCTTCCCATCGTCCTTGCCGACCCCGCAGCAGGGGTCATCGCCGCTGCGCACTGCGGATGGCGCGGGCTGACTGCCGGGATCATCGCAGCCACGGTCAACAGGATGCGCGATATGGGCGCGGTGCGCATACGTGCGGTCAGCGGTCCGGCCATCTGCTGGCGCTGTTATCCGGTGCGCATCGACTGCATCGAGGCGTTGCAGGCGGGGCTGCCGGCGACGGTCTTCGAAACCTGCACGCATCAGGTCGGGGGCCAATGGTTCGTCGATGTGCGTGCGGGTGCCCACGCGCAGCTGCGTCGGCTTGGAGTCGATGTGCATGCCATCAATCGCTGCACCTTCGAGGACTCGCGACTGTTCTCCTACCGCCGCGATGGCCGCACGGGCCGCCAGGGAATGATCATCGTCCAATGAGCATTGACCGACGCAATGAACTGGCCCGTGGCCTCGTGCAGGTGCGCGAGCGCATTGCTGCTGCCTGCCTCACGGCGGGGCGATCAACAGCGGATGTGGATCTCCTGGTCGTCACGAAGACCTTTCCGGCGACCGACCTCGAACTGCTTGCCGAACTGGGCTGCACTGACGTTGGCGAGAGCCGCGACCAGGAGGCTCGGGCCAAGCGCGACACCGTCCGTGCTTCATTGCGATGGCACATGATCGGACAGGTGCAGCGAAAGAAGGCCAGGCATGTCGCAGCCTGGGCCGATGTGATCGAGTCGGTCGACCGACCAGAGCTCGCCGATGCCCTGCAGACAGCGGCCCTGGGCCTGGGCAGGACCATCGATGTCCTGCTGCAGGTCTCACTGGACCCGGTGGATCGCCCGGATCGCGGGGGAGTCGGACTGGGCGGACTGCAGGCACTGGCCGCCCATGTGCTCGGCCTGAGCGCCCTTCGGCTGCGAGGGGTGATGGCTGTTGCCCCCTTGGCCGTAGAGCCAAAGGAGGCCTTCACCGTGCTGGCGCAGGCCCATCAGGAGCTGCTCAGGCTCGCTCCGGAGGCGACGATCATGTCTGCCGGCATGAGCCAGGACCTCGAGGCCGCAATCTCCTGCGGCGCGACACAGGTCCGCATAGGGGGAGCGATACTCGGGAACCGCCCGCCTCTGAAGTAGCCTGAGGTCTTCACGCACGACGATGTAGGAGGTTCCTGGCTCATGGCTGGCGCAATGCGCAAGATGGCCGTGTATCTCGGCCTCGTCGAAGACACCGATCACGATGATCAGTTTGCCGACGAGTACGAAGATGTGCGCCAGAACGTTCGCACTCGCGATCGCCGTCCGGCACCCTCCTATGATGAGCGTGAGGATGACCGCTATCAGAGCCGCAGTGTCAAGCCGCTGCCGGACACTCGCGCTGTTCGCACCTTCCGCACCGATGCCACGCCTGACCGTCGCCCGTCGATGGCACCCATGGCCGATCGTCGTCCGGTGGCCCCGGCGGAGTTCACCCGCATAGAGACCGTGCACCCGCACAGCTACAACGACGCCCGGCGCATCGGTGAGGACTACCGCGACGGCGTGCCAGTGATCATGAACCTCACCGAGCTGGAGGACGCCGATGCCAAGCGCATCATCGACTTCGCAGCCGGCCTTGTCTTCGGAATGCACGGCAGCATCGAGCGCATCACCAACAAGGTCTTCCTGCTGTCACCTGCCAATGTCGACGTGGGAGAGGCAGCACGCGCTCAGGTTGCGCAAGACGGTTTCTTCAACCAGAGCTGATGAGTCAAGTCGGGCAGATCCTTGCCACAATTCTGTTCCTATACCAGTTGATCTTCTTCGCGCGCATCGTCCTTGACCTGCTGCAGATGTTCGCACGGAACTGGAGTCCGCGCGGCCCACTCCTGCTGCTCGCCGAGGGCGTCTATTCGCTGACCGATCCGCCATTGCGATTGCTGCGCCGAGTGATCCCACCTGTTCGCCTGGGCGGGGTCGCGCTCGACTTCTCGTTCCTGGTGCTCCTGATCGCGCTGCAGATCGCTATCAGCGCGCTCAGTCGCCTCTAGTCGTTTCGCGCAATCGCCACGGTGCCGACAACGTCGGCGATCTCCACGAGCACCTCACCACCAGTGCCCTGAGTGACGACAGTGGCCAGCACTTCTGCAGCGATCTCTTCAGCGTGATCGGCCCACATCTGCGCGGTGTCCGCATCATCGCTCGACCACCACAGCGAGATGCGATCAGCAATCTCGAAGCCGGCGTTCTTGCGTGCCTCCTGGATCGCTCGCACGACCTCGCGTGCCAGTCCGGCTCGGCGCAACCCATCGGTGATGAGCAGATCGAGCGCGATGCTCTCGCCGCCCTCCGAGGCAACAGCCCAGCCCTCGCGCGGAGTCTCGGTGACGACCACGTCATCAGCAGTGATCTCGACGGTGCCGAGCTCGCCTGCATCGACCGATGCGCTGCCGGTCGCACGAATCGACGCCTGCAAGGCTGCGGCATCGGCGGCTGCGATCGCATTGGCGACCAGCGGGGTCTGCTTGGCGAACCGGGCGCCGAGGGCGCGGAAGTTCGCCTTGATCGAGACATCGACGAGATCGGCGTCATCGGTTGCGAGCGCGGCAGTGGAGATGATGTTGAGCTCCTCGCACACCTGCTGCTGCAGTTCGGCCGACAGCGTCTGCCAGCCCGGGGCGGACACCAGTGCACGGCTCAGCGGCTGGCGCGTGCGCACGCCACTTGTCGCGCGCGCTGCGCGGCCAAGCTCGACGATGCGACGAACCAGGGCCATGTCGGTCGCCAACGACTCGTCGACAAGTGCGCTGTCGACTGATGGCCAGGCGGCCAGATGCACGGAGTCGGCCGCATCGCCTGCGGAGAACAGGTCCTGCCAGACCCGTTCGGTGATGAAGGGTGTGAACGGCGCCATGCACAGCGTGGTGATGCGCAGTGCCTCATGCAAAGTGGCAAGGGCCGCAGGGTCGCCGTCCCAGAAGCGACGGCGGGATCGACGTACGTACCAGTTCGAGAGATCGTCGATGAAGGTCGCGAGCAGGCGTCCGGCGCGCTGGGTGTCGAACTGCTCAAGGGCAGCGTCGACATCGCGATTCATCCGATTGGCCTCGGAGAGCAGCCAACGATCGATCACGGGCCGTTCGGCAACGACAGGAGCGGGCGATGCCGGATCCCAGTTGGCCAGCCGTCCGTACAGCGACTGGAAGGCGACGGTGTTCCAGTAGGTGAGCAGGGTCTTGCGCACGACATCGGCGATCGCCGCGTGCCCTACGCGGCGGGCCTGCCATGGCGAGCCGCCGGCAAGCATGAACCAGCGCACTGCATCAGCGCCATGGTCATTCATCAGGCCGATGGGCTCGAGCACATTGCCCAGGTGCTTGCTCATCTTGCGGCCGTCCTCGTCGAGGATGTGACCGAGGCAGACCACGTTCTTGTATGAGGACTGCTCGAACACCAGTGTTCCGATGGCCATGAGCGTGTAGAACCAGCCACGGGTCTGGTCGATGGCCTCGCAGATGAAGTCAGCCGGGTACTGACCGGCGAAATCGGTGTCTGCGTGCGGATAGCCGACTGCGGCAAAGGGCATGGCGCCCGAGTCGTACCAGCAGTCGATGACCTCAGGAACCCGGGTTGCTGTGGCTGCGCAGGTCGGGCAGGGGATCGTGATGTCGTCGACATATGGGCGATGCGGATCGGTGTCGGACACGTCGCGTCCGGCGAGCTCGCTCAGCTCGGCCAGCGATCCGACTGCCACGAGGTGCTCGTTCTCGCAGCGCCAGATGGGCAGGGGGGTGCCCCAGTAGCGGTTGCGCGACAGGGCCCAGTCGACATTGTTCTCAAGCCAGTCGCCGAATCGGCCATGCTTGATGGTGGCCGGGAACCAGTTGGTGGCCTCGTTCTGCGCGATGAGTGCATCCTTGATCGCGGTGGTGCGGATGTACCAGGAGGGCTGTGCGTAGTAGATCAGCGGAGTGTGGCAGCGCCAGCAGTGCGGGTACGAATGCTCGTACTGCACATGCTTGAACAGGCGCCCGGAGTCGGAGAGCAATGCGACCAGTGCTTCGTCTGCCTTCTTGAAGAAGACCCCGCCGACCACTGGAACCTCATCGTTGAAGTGCCCATCGGGACGCACTGGATTCACGATGGGCAGGCCATAGGCGCGGCAGCTGACAAGGTCATCGGCGCCGAAGGCCGGGGCCTGATGCACCAGGCCGGAGCCGTCATCGGTGGTGACGTAGTCAGCCAGGATCACGTAGTGCGCATCGGGAATCTCGACGAAGTCGAATGGAGGCTCGTAGCCGATGCGCTCAAGCGCTGACCCGGGCATGCGGTCAAGGATCTCGAAGCCCTCATCGAACAGCGATGGTGCGAGTTCCTCGGCGACGACGATCAGCTCGCCGTCGACCCTGCGCACGACGGCATAGGTGGCTGTGGGCTTCACTGCAACTGCGGTGTTCGAGACAAGTGTCCATGGCGTGGTGGTCCACACCAGCAGTGCGGCACCCGGGAATCGTGCAAGGAAGTCGGTGTCAGTCACGGGGAAGCGGACATAGACCGACGGATCGACGACAGTCTCATAGCCCTGGGCAAGCTCATGGTCAGAGAGCCCGGTTCCGCAGCGCGGGCAGTATGGAGCGACGCGGTGATCCTGCACGAGCAGGCCCTTGTCGAAGATCTGCTTGAGCGACCACCACACGCTCTGCACGTAACTGGCATCCATGGTCCAGTAGGCACTGTCCATGTCGACCCAGTAGCCCATGCGGCGCGTCATGTCGGCGAACTCGCCGACATGACGCAGCACCGACTCGCGGCACCGGTCGTTGAACTCGGCGACACCGAAGGCCTCGATGTCCTGCTTGCCCGAGAACCCGAGCTCCTTTTCGACTGCAAGCTCGACGGGCAGGCCATGACAGTCCCAGCCGGCCTGGCGGGGAACGTGATAGCCCTTCATCGTGCGATAGCGCGGGAAGATGTCCTTGAAGGCTCGTGCCTCGACGTGGTGGGTGCCCGGGGTGCCATTGGCAGTGGGTGGACCCTCATAGAACACCCAGGTCGGACGGCCCTGGCTCTGCTCAAGGGAGCGGGCGAAGGTCGACTGCTGCTCCCAGAGCTCCAGGACCTCGTGCTCCATCGCAGTGAGGTTGATCTGCGCGGGCACAGCGCGATACATGGAACTCCTAGCGATGGAAAGTCGAAGGCTGCAGGATACCGGGCCTGCGTGCTCGCCCTGCGCGGCGCGGCGCG
>Ga0172380_10007115_pt1 | contig 12705 bp, 10 predicted proteins | sample Leawe162metaG_FD_119747 | JGI IMG/M metagenome (GOLD analysis project Ga0172380, IMG submission 119747) | Leachate microbial communities from a municipal landfill in Southern Ontario, Canada - Leachate well 162 metaG | ecosystem: Engineered > Solid waste > Landfill > Unclassified | place...
CGCTCATCGCTAAGGATGTCTAAAAATAGCCGGTCTTTCGCCAGGACGCCTTTATCAATGGCCGGGACATAATGGTCCAGGGCAAAGCCGACCGAACAGGCCGGTGCATAAAGGGTCGCGGTCTTGACCTGCAGCTTCTTCAGGGCCAGTCGATCAAGCAGGTGACCATGGAGGATCGATCCGGCAGAATGCCCCATCAGATGGATTTCAAGTGCGGGAATCCGGCTCTTCAATTCTGCCAGATGCCCGGCCAGAAGCGTCAGCCCGGCATCCCGGTCGGCTGCTGCGGACGCGTTCTGTTTCATCTGCATCCAAACCGGCTTGACAAGGATATTTTCGCAGGCAAGCTCAACTGACCGGTCCATTGCTTCTTTCAGCTTGTTTTTGACATCTGACCATAAGCCGCGTGATGGCATCTCTTCGGACGGCTTGAAGAATTTGCCGACAGCATCATCAAGCATGCCGGTGATGCTCTCCCCGAACCCGGTTTTCCAGGTCACAAAAAGAGGATAGATGCCGTTTTCACGGAAGTAGGGTGCCATCACCCGGATCCGCTTGATGGAGGCCTCCTCGTTGTTCAGACCGCCATGGGCATAAACGGCAATGATTGGTTTCTGCTGCTTGCCAAGCCAATCAAGGGGCAACGTCAAAGCAGCCTCCCTCACAGCGCCGGCAGCATCCGCCACATCCAGAAAACGGTTGATGGGACGGCCGTCGTTACCCAGCACGATCGTATGCTCATAGGCCGCGTTCTCACTGAGCGGCTGCACGGCAGAACTGGTAAAAGTGTAGGGTATGGTGGTGTTGTACGTGGACCAGGACCATTCCGCCTTGCCGCTGGCTGCATCGCTGAGGCTCAGGCTGCTGCGGGTACGCACGGCAGTCCGGATTTCCATCGGCGCCCCGAGTACCGCCACCCAGGCATCGGAGCCGTTCTGGATCCAATCTTCGTATGTCAGGATGGCAAATCCCAGGCACCCCCACTCTTCGCCCCAGGAATTCTGCACAATGAAGCCTCTCGTTGTATAACCGATAATGGCAAAGGCATGCCCGCCGACTTCGTCAAACTGTATGGGAATTTCCGGCAAAGTCGAAAAACTATCTAAAAACCACCCCTTATGAACTACCCCCGAAACATAGATTGCCCCCACCTCTCTGACCGCCGACTGCATATCGGCGATAGAATCCTTGTTGATGCGGTAATAGGCCCCCAGCGGCAGCTTGGCCGCATCCTGCTGCCACCCATCTTTGGGGGCTACGAATTTTGACTTGTAAGGCCAAAACTGGTCGGTACAGACCCCATGCCGGTACCACCCCTTCATGGCTCCACGGCAACTGGATCCCTCGTAATCCTCGCCGGGCCACTCGTCGTAGATCCGGGCCATGTGGTAGAGCATGCGTTGGCTGACTTTGGCCATTCTGGACGTTTTTTTCCCGGTCTTGATTTCCTGGGCAACGTGCTTTTTCCAAAGCAGGTAATTGATGACCGCCGCCAGACCGAAGCCGGTGCAAGCCCCCTCGTTTCCCTGGTTCAGAATTAATTTGTGGGTTTTGGCGTAGTCAGCCAGATAGGTTTCTATGAACTCCTGGGGTGGGTACTGCTCGGGGAGACAGACAAGTGGTGGATTGTAGATCCGGTCACGGTAGTCAATGCGGTCGGGACGGGCATCGAATGTGCGGTTGTCAATTGTTTTGGTCGGCATGGCAGGCCTCCTATAATATTTTTTGATTAAATTATTACAACATATTAGCATATAGCAAGACCAAAACAAACAGACGACAAAAGCGACCAGTATCAACGAGGCGGAGTTGGAGGCCTGCCGGGATGTACTCCGCCGCGCTTGCAACAGCCTCAGAAAGTGAATATGCTGTGGATCTGTTGCCATATACAACTGATTACCCGAAACAGAGAAAGCAGCACCCATGGCAATGACGACTACCGCCCCGGCAATTCAGCCGAGTGACATGACCCGCGGCCAACTGGCGCGCATGGTGCTGATCCTCGGCGCTTTGACCGCCTTCAGCTCCATGTCCATCGATATGTACCTGCCTGCCTTCCCGCAAATCGCCAGGGATCTGGGGGTGCCGCTCGGCACGGTGCAGCTCTCCATCTCCGCATTCCTGTTCGGTTCGGCAGCCGGGCAACTGTTTTACGGCCCCCTGGCCGACCGTTACGGCAGGCGCAGGCCCCTGCTCTGGGGGTTGGCGCTGTACGTTGCCTCGGCAGTGGGGTGCGCCTGCATCCATACTGGGGAAGGGCTCCTGTTCTGGCGCGTGGTGATGGCCGTGGGGGGTGGAGCTGGCATGGTGATCTCACGGGCCGTGGTCCGTGACCTCTATGACACCGCCGAAGCGGCGAGGATGTTTTCACTGCTCATGCTGTTGATGGGAGCCGCGCCGATCCTGGCGCCCCTTGTTGGGGGGCAGATCCTGCTGATAACCGGCTGGCGGGGTATCTTCGGTTTTCTGGGGATATTCGGGCTGGCTTCCCTTGCCGCGGCAGCAGTGGGTCTTCCGGAATCACTTCCGGCCGAACGGCGCATCAGGCATAATTTTGCCGAGATGACCGCCACCTATGGGCAGCTCCTGCGCAACCGCGGCTACTTGCGTTATGCCATAGCCCTGGGGTGCATCGCCGGGGTCAACTTTTCCTACATCTCAGGGGCGCCCTTCCTTTTCATCGAGCTGCACGGCGTGTCTCCCCAGCACTTCGGCCTGTTCTTCGGCGCCAACGCCTTTGGGCTGATCGGGGCGTCACAGGTCAACCGCAGGCTCCTGCGCCGCTTCAGCGTACAACGGATCCTGAACGCGGCCCTCACCGTCAATGCAGTAACAGCCCTGCTGCTTACCGTTGCTGCCGTGACCGGGATCGGCGGCTTTCTTGCCCAGGTTATCCTCATTTTTGCCTGTCTCTGCACCACCGGGCTCCTCTATCCAAACGTGACCGCACTGGCCTTAGCCCCCTTTGAAAAGACGGCCGGAAGCGCATCGGCGCTCCTGGGGACGATCCAGTATACGCTCGGCGCCAGCGCCGGGGCGCTGGTGGGGCTGTTCCACAACGGCACGGCAGTACCGATGACCGCCACCATGGCTGCCTGCGGGGTAGTAGGCTGGTACGCCGTGGCTGCTGCCTGGCCTCCCAGGAAGCAGCCACGATAGCGCTAAACCGCTCTCAACCTTGCTGCGCCGCAACCGAACGTAATCTGCGTGCATTTGCCGCTTTCTATGCTGACCATGCTATCGCTCAGGGCCTCCAGGACAATCAGCCCGTTGGTGCCCAGTTCGCAGCTGTCCCCATGCCCAAGGATGTGGTCGCGGCATCCATCACCGCAGGTCAGCCAGATGCCCCCTTTGTTTACCCGCACCACATGCCGCGATTTTACAGACAGCGAAATCACCTCGCCCTTGTTGAGTGCGTAGTCCATAATCCCTCCCTGTGCAGCCACGCGAGATCCCGACTCACGCACCACAAAGCTAGAACCTTTCCCGATAGGCCAGCGGGGTGACCCCCAAGCGCCGCTGAAAAGTACGCCGCAACTGCTCGGCCGAAGCATAGCCGCTCTCGCAGGCAACCGTATCGATTGGCTTCGTGGAGTCCTCCAGCAGGCCTATGGCCCGTTCAAACCGGATCTGTTCAATGTACCGTGCCGGTGTCATCCCGGTTTCACGAACAAAGATGCGGGCAAAATTCCTGGGGCTCATGGCGGCTCTTTCAGCAAGCTCATCCACATTCTGCTTGAGGTGTATGTTCTCTTTCAGCCAGGCCAGGAATGACTCCAGCGGGCCATCGACAGCCATCTGTGCCCGCAGATGGGTGCTGAACTGGGCCTGCCCGCCAGGCCGCTTCATGAACATGACCAGCCTGCGGGCCACCGCCAGAGCCGTCTTGCGATCCAGATCCTCTTCAATCAAGGCCAGGGCCAGGTCCATGCAACTGGTTACCCCTGCCGATGTCGCCACAAAAGAGTCCCTGACATAGATGGCGTCCGGCTCGACCATGACCCGCGGGTATTCCTTGCGTAACCGCTCCACATCCATCCAGTGTGTCGTAGCCCTCCTGCCATCGAGAAGTCCGGCCGCCGCCAGCAGAAAAGCGCCGGTACAGACCGAGACAAGGCGGCGCACCCGATTTCCGGCATTGCGGATCCAATCGATGAGGTCTTGATTGGCAAGCGCAAGGTTCAGATATTTGTCGCAGCTGCCAACCACGATGAGGGTGTCAATTTCTGCGGCAAAGTCACCCCAGCCAGCATCGGCAACAAGCCGCACCCCGGATGAAGTAGGGAATGGCCCGGCTTTCGTCCCCAGGAGCCGGATCGCGTAGGCGGCCTGCCCTGGGCCGTTCTCGATCAACTCCCGGTTTGCCATTTCAAAAACCTCGATCGGGCCGACGGCATCGAAGATCTCGACCCCTTCATAGGCTACGATTGCGATGGTGCGCAGCTTCTCCATGTCTGTCTCCGGCAATATTCCGTATTCGTGTGAGGGATAATGTCATACTCGTGTTTCCGGCACAATGACAACCAACCCGCATTTCCTGCCAATCTATATTTGATGCTCTCGCAAAATCTATTTGTCATCCCCGAGTGCTTCTATCGGGGACCCATGATTTCTTTGTGATGGAATCTGGATTCCCGATCAAAAACGCTTCGGGAATGACAATTGTGCGAGCGCATCATCTTTCGCCCTTCGCCATGAAACGAGCTGCCAGCCGTTTCCCCGGAGGCTTGTATTGAACGGGAGAATCTGCTACTTTGGTGCCATGAGTATGTCTGCAGGCTATAGTTGCTGCCTTCGCTTCATAATCCTGGTCATCCCGTTGTTCCTGGTTATTGTGGGGATAAAGGTGCCTGATCTTTCCCGGCCCCATGAGCCCAAGCCGATGCGGCGCGCCGTCCTGGACAAAACCCCTGCCAGGTCTGCGCAGCTCTCCACCGTCAAGATCGATGCCGACCCACTCATCACACACCACCCTGCCTTCGTCTTTGCCTCCTCAGATGAATATTCCCCTGAAGCAGAACCCCTTCACTCTTCCGTACCCCTGTTGCCGCTGAACACCCCATCACCACGAGCTCCCCCGCAAGCAAATCCTTCAGCCAGAACAGCACCTTTGCATCAGGAATCCCTGATTCCTGGGTAGCGTGCATCTGCGCGTCCCGGTACGGAGCGCATTTGCAGGCAATTACTTCAATCAGCCCGGAAGTCGTCTCTTTTCCGGATTGGGAGCAACACAATGAGATCAATACCGATATTTTTAACAGTTATTGTAATCGCAGTTATGGGCGCAAATTGCCATGCCAGCAGCTGCAACTGTGATGATTGGATGCAAAAAGACGGTTACTGCGTCGATTATATCAAGGAGAAAATCCCGATCTTCCCGGTTCCAAACAGCGATGAGGAAATTTCCGCCCTCAAGAACAAGGAAGTCGCGGACGTTGCGGAAGGCGATGTCGCCATATTCGACATGGGGAAATACTGGCATGTCGCATACGTGGAAAATGTTCATCCGGATCCACAAGGAAAGGCAACCGCCATCGACGTGAGCGAGATGAATTACGGCCGGCCGCTGTCATTCGCCGACTACAAGAGACGTTGGGGCACAAAGGACGAGAAAGAATGGCAACGAGCCCTCTGTTGCGGCGTCACGAGGAAATACGACCGGATGAGTTCACGCAAGAACGTCCCGCTGAGCACTGTCAGCCAGATCTGGTCGCCGGTAAACGCCACGGCCGTGGATGCCGGCGCCATACGAGGCAGCGCCGTTGTCGGGAAAGTCAGGGAAGTAATCAATCGGTTCTTTCTATTCATGGGGAGAGATTTATGAATTGCCATCACCATTCTGCCTTACGTATCGCTGCGCTGTCGGCAACGATCGTATTCTGCTGCGGCTTCAGCTGGGGCTTGAAAAAGTCAGATCCCTGCGGCGAAGCGCGCACCACTCTCAAGACATTTTCAGCCGTAACAGACCCCGGCAAACAGGCGAAATTGGCAGAAACCATTCTCAAGGCCTGCCCGAACGGTGCTGCCGGGCTGTTCATCAAGGCGTTGCAGGCGGAGCAGGCAGCAAAGAAAGATGACGCCATCGCCCTTTACCGGGAGGCCCTGGCAAAGGACAACACGCTCGCCGAGGCCCACGGCAATCTCGGCCTGCTGCTGAGCGAACGCGGCCTTGACCAGGAGGCCACGGTCGAACTGACCAGGGGGCTCATGGGGCGGTCCGATCCCCGCTACCATCTCGCCCTTGCTCCCCTGATAAGCAACGGTTCCCTTCCTGCCCTGGCCCTTTTCCACTATAACGAAGCACTCAAGGCATTCCCCGATGATGTGGCCATCCATGCCGGCCGGGCAAAAGCCTATGTGCAACTTGGGCAATTCGGCCAGGCCGAGGAAGAGTTTATCCGGCTGAAGACGTTAAAACCTGGAGAGGCGAAGTATCGGTTGGGACTGGCCGACGTCTACCGAAAAGCCGGCAAACTCGACCAGGCGATAGATGAGCTGCGCTCCTTCCTTAGTGCCAATCCGGCGAACAAGGAAGGGCACCGCCTGCTGGCAGAGGTGTTGATGGAAAAGGGGGATCGGGAAGCCGCGCGCCAGGAATACCTTCTGGCAGGGGTCGATGTCACCATCAACCCTGAAGACTTTGCCCGCAAGGGCGACGAATACATGAAGGAGCGGGAATACGGCCGGGCGATCAGCGCCTACCAGACAGCGCTCAAGGGGCGCCCGGCCTGGCCGGACATCCAGTATAAGCTGGGAAAGGCCCAGCTGACGGCCGGCCGTGACGACGACGCCCTGGCAACATTCACGGCCCTCGCCAAGGCAGGCCTCAAAGACGGCTCTGTCTACTATGAGCTGGGGCTGCTCCACGAACGCAGCGGACAACTCGACGAAGCCATCTCCGCCTACAGTTCGTCCGTTACCCATGATCCCAACAATGTCAACGCCCATCGCAGACTGGCAGAGATATTTACCTGGCGGGGCAGCTTCAAACAGGCTGCGGATCAATACCGCGAACTGGTTCGTCTCAGGGCGGACAACCCCCTGTATCACCTGAACCTGGGCCAGGCGTATGGCCGCTTGAAAGACCCGAAACATGCCCTGGGCGAATATCAGGCGGCGATCCGGCTGGACCCGAACAATATCGAGGGACACAGGGAACTGGCACGAATTTTCTTGCGCAACAACCAGCCGGCAAAGGCGGAACATCACTACCGGGAAGTCCTCCGCTTGAACAGCGAGGATGAAACGGCACGTAATGCCCTCATCACCCTTTTCATCAAGCAGAAGCGTTACGATGACCTGACGACATTTATAAAGGAGTGGCTGGACAAAGCCCCCGACGACCCCCAGCGCCACTATCGCCTGGGGATCGTCTACGAGTTCAGGAAAGAATACGATATGGCCATACCGGAATACAAAAAGGCGCTCGAACTTCAGCCTGACAACTCAAAAATGCTTTTGGCGCTGGGACGGACCTACATGAAATCCGGCCGGCTCTCGGAATCCCGCGAGATGTTGGAGGCAGCCAAAAAGGCGGACCCCACGCTCACCGAGCCCCAACTGCTCCTCAGCAGTATTGAAAACGGCTCAAGGTATCGGAAAAAGACCGAGCCCGCGAATGATACCCAGATCAGCGCAAAACCGGTAGTTCGCAAAAAATCCCATGGTAGGCATCACTCGCGCCACCTGAAAAAGAGCGCACACAAGAAAAAGGTGCAAGCGGGCGTAAAAGCGAAAACACACAAGAAAACCAGAAAGTAAACATGATACATTCGCAATATGTCATTCCCGAAGCGATTCTGATCGGGAATCCAGGTTCTAACTCACTGAAATTATGGATCCCCGATAGAAGCATTCGGGGATGACGAATAGAATTGTCGCGAGAGCATCAAAGGTAAAAACATTGGAAACAGGAGGCAACGGAACATTCGGGGCAAAACAAAATAATGGCCATAGCAATTTGACAGACTGTATTTGCTTGCTAGAATCAATTTGCAAACAAAATGATACAGAACCTATCATTAAACACATCTGGGAACGGCATGGTCCCATTGCCCCGACACATAATCGCTGGTTTGCTGACCGTGATATTTCTGGTGATTACCATCAGCCCGCTCGCCATAGTTGCCAGGGGGTTCGTTGCCGGCTCCCGCACCGGCAGCGGGGAAAGTAGCGGTGAATGTGAGATCTGCAACTGTTCTCCGGAACGCCGGGCAACGCATAAATGTTGCTGCTGGCAGAAGAAGCCGAAGCAGGAGAGGCAACTTGAGATCGGCTGCTGTCAGAAATCCAAGGGCAGCACAACTGCATTCCTAACCAAAACATGCAAATGCAGAAACAACAGGCAATCTGTCATGTGGGATGAAAACGGTTTCGAATTTCTCCCCTATCATTTCATAATAACCGCCTTTGCTTTTGACGAAGGAAAACTGATCCAAAGTCCCCCGGGCAACCTGTCCGAACATACCGGAGAGCCTCCGGTCCCCCCCCACGAACACGCCGGCATCCCACTGTTCCACACCACATTTGTCTGATCCGACGCTGCACCGCTAACAGCCGATGTCTATCCGGGTCCCGGCCCGAGATGGAAACAGTTACCGGACCGAAACCATCGCTGCACCTGTTTCGCCACTGCAGCGAAAATGCCGGTGCAGCGTGTTCCGCACACAATACCTATTCGCTACAAGGAGGAATTATGCGATTCAAGGCTACATCCTTGCTCACATCCCTGGCGTTCGCTTCCATATGCGTTTCCGTGGCAGGCGCGGAAAACGTGCAGATGGAAGAAATCACGGTCAAGGGAACCAAACTGGCGCCCCAGGAGGAGATCCTGACCATCAACGAAGTGCGCGAGAGCCCGGCCCGGGATATCGGCGAGGCCCTCAAGCAGGTGGAGGGGATCGACATCGTCCACAAGGGGGCGATCGCCAACGACGTGGTGCTGCGGGGTCAGCAAAAGGACAATATCAACGTCTTTCTCGACGGGGTCAGGCTGCAAGGCGCCTGCCCCAACAGGATGGATTCGCCCGCTTTCCACTTCGACTTCGCGGAGATTGAACAGATCAAGATCATCAAGGGACCCTACGACATCACCAACCCGGGCGGGATCGGCGGCGAGATCGACGCCATCTCCAAAAAGACCGGTAAGGGTTTCGGCAGCGACCTTAGCCTGACCTATGGCTCCTATAACATGGCAAATGCCTCCGCGACCGCCTCCTACGGCACCGACCTGTATGACGCCCTGTTCGGCTACGCCTTCAAGTATTCCGGCGTGCCCGAATCCGGCAACGGCAAGAGGATCACCGAGATCTATCCGGCCACGAGCCCGAACCGCTACAAAGCGGATGCCGTCGATTCCAGGGCCTATGAGATCAATACCGGCTGGACCAAGCTGGGGCTGAATCCGACCGACAACTCGCGGACCGAGATCTCTTATTCCTACCAGGACGCCGACCACGTCCTCTACCCCTACCTGCTGATGGACGCCGACTATGACCGGACCCACATGATCAACTGGTTCTACCGCATCGACAAGGTTTCGCCACTGGTCCGGGAGATCAAGCTCCAGGCCTACTGGAACAAGGTTATTCACCTGATGGACGACCGCCTGCGCCAGAGTTCGGTCGGCAAACCCCGCATCTACTCGATGCAGACCGATGCCAGCACCCATGTGGTGGGCGCCAAGCTGCATGCCACCCTGGCAGCCGGGCCAGGCACCCTGACCCTGGGGAGCGATTACTATAATCGCAACTGGGACGCCATTAACCGGGTGGCGGCAAACGGTTACGTGGACAGCGCCATGATCCCCGATGTCTTCACTGACAACCTCGGTTTTTTTGCCGGTTATGAAGTCCCGATTATCGAAAAACTGACTCTAAAAGGGGGCGTGCGCACCGATCAGACCTGGGTCAAGGCGGACAAGCAGACCAACAAGCCGTTCAGCGAGACCGATTACACCACCGTGGCCGGCAATATCCAACTGGTCTGGGCGCCCATCGAGCACCTGGAGATCACAACCGGCTTCGGCTCGGGGATCCGCCCGCCCGACCCGCAGGAACTGTTCATCAATTCGCCCCGGCAGCAGGGGAATCCCTACCTGAATCCGACCCGCAACAACGAGGCCGACCTGGGGATCAAGTACGCGACCGACCGTTTCTTTGTCAAGGCGGCAATCTTCAACAGCAGCCTGCAGGACTACATCAACATCGTCCGGAGCGGGACGACACGCAGCTACGCCAACATCGATGCCAACATCTGGGGCGCGGAATTCGGTTCCCAGTTCAGCCTCCCCTATGACCTGTACCTCAAAGGGTCGTTATCCTACACCGAAGGCAAGAACAATACCGACGGCAGGCCGCTCTCGGAAATTCCTCCGCTCAAGGGAACCCTGGCCCTGCGCTACGATGTGAACACCTGGTTCGTGGAAGCGGCAGAGAACTTCGCCAACAGCCAGGACCGGGTGGACTCTGCCCTGGACGAACAGCCGACGGCCGGCTGGATGACCACCGACCTGAAGGGAGGTTACAACTACAAGGCATTATCCATGTATGCCGGGGTCTATAACCTGCTGGACAAATTCTATTATTCGCACCTTTCCTACCAGCGGGATCCCTTTGCCTCCGGTGTCAAGGTCCCGGAAAACGGCAGGAATTTCTACGTCACGCTGGAGTATAAGTTCTAGGAAATACTATGGCAGAGAACCAGGTTTCGGAACAGCTTCCCCTTATTTTGACCCGGAAATCACAGACGGAGAGGACCCGACTGCAGCGGCTCTCCGCGCTCTCCGCCCTTTTGCATACCGTGGTGCTGGCAACGCTCATGATCTGGGGCGGCGAACGCTTGCTGGTGCACCCGCTGCCCCCGGTTATCACCGTTGATCTGAGTCGCGTTGAGCCATCCCGGCCGCAGATGACACCGCCGGCTACGCCCCTTCCACCCAAGGCACCGGTGAGGATGCCGGCGCCCGAACCGGTAAGACGCACCCCACCGGCAGTGCGTCCGGTTGCGGCAGTGCGTCCGGCAGCGACAAAACCGCAAACCCCGATTCCGGCTTCTCCGGCGGCAACCGCGGTGACTGCGCCGGCGGCAACAACAACAGCAACAACACAGGCGGTCGCTGCCTCAAGTACTACGCAGGGCACGGCCATGCCAGCCGCAATGCCGGCCAGGCCGGCAACAGGCGCGGCACCGGGCAAAAGCGCCCCGGCCGCAACACCCGCCCCTGCTGCTCCGGTGGTTGCCGGGTCAGCAGGGGGCACCGGGAAAGGCACCAACACCGCCGGCATCCGCGCCGGCTACCTGCAGCACTGCCGGGGCCTGATCGAGCGCCACAAGGAGTACCCGGTCATGGCCAGAAGAGGGGGGATAGAAGGTACTGTAGTTGTCCGCGGCTCGCTGGGTCGGGACGGGTCCCTGCGCCAGTGCAGCGTCACCAGGACCTCCGGGTCGGATCTGCTCGACAACGCCGCCCTGCGGGCGGTGCGGAGCGTTGGACGGTTCCCGCCGGTACCACCGGAACTCCTTGGAGAGGAGTTGGCTTTTGAACTTCCCATTATATTCAAACTTTCTGCCGAGTAAGATGGCGGGCAAAGTGTCATTTAACCATCTTCCGGAGCGGCATTTTGACAATATGCAAATGTGCTTTATATTCAAATTTATGAATTTTATAATATCCTGAACCCCGAGTTAATAAACCGCTGTAAAGAGGAGAATCCCATGCGTCTTTTTCTGTTGCTCGTTTCAGTACTTTGCCTGTTTGCTGCGCCGGCCGCCTTTGCGGCACCGCAACCAGACCTCCAGCTATCCCCAAACTGTACTTTGTGCGGCATGGACCGGGCAAAGTTCAATTTCAGCCGGATGGTCATTGAATATGAAGACGGCTCTTCCATCGGTGTTTGCAGCCTGCATTGCGCCGCCGTGGAACTGGCCAATAACATTGACAAGATCCCGGTCACTGTGCGTGTTGCCGACTTTGACAGCAAAGAACTGATTGATGCCGACAAGGCGGTCTGGGTAATTGGCGGCAATACAAAGGGGGTCATGACTATCCAGGCAAAGTGGGCCTTTGCCGACAAGGGAGCGGCCGAGCGTTTCGTTAAGGCCAATAGTGGCAAGATCGCCAACTTTGACGAGGCGATCAAGGCAGCCTATGACGACATGTATCAGGATACCAAGAGGATTCGTGAATACAGAAAGATGAAGCGGATCAAACCGTAGGGCGGCGCGGCCCAGCAGTGACAGCGGCACAGACGACGCAGAGGGCTTCAAACCAGGAAGGATTTCATGGCAAAAGTGCCGTTTGGGGCCCTGATTGCTTTCAGCCTGGCGTTTTGATCGAGATGCGTGACGGCAAGGCCTATGAGAACTGACAATAAACCAGGGATTACCCAAATTCCACTCCGAGGAGGAAGTAAGATGAGATTCTCTATGCTACCGATATGTGGCGCGGTTATTGCCGTTTTCACCTGTTCCGCTGTTGGAATGGCCAGTGACGACAATGCAAAAACAGCGGCAAAACAGCCGGTCTCCAGCCCGCCGCAAGGGCAGGTGTCCAACCTTCCTTCCCCACAAGGGGTGCAACCGGGTCCGGCACCCCAACCCCAGATGGGCGGCATGTCCCAAGGCATGGGCGGGGGAGGCTGCATGGGCGGTAGCGGGATGATGGGCGGGGGTATGGGCGGCATGCAGCACGGCATGATGGGTGGC
>Ga0172380_10007116_pt1 | contig 12704 bp, 10 predicted proteins | sample Leawe162metaG_FD_119747 | JGI IMG/M metagenome (GOLD analysis project Ga0172380, IMG submission 119747) | Leachate microbial communities from a municipal landfill in Southern Ontario, Canada - Leachate well 162 metaG | ecosystem: Engineered > Solid waste > Landfill > Unclassified | place...
TCGTTCCGATCGAGAAAAAGATCAAGATCAAGAACGGACGCAAGACCGAAACGAAAGAGAAGATATTTCCCGGATACGTGCTCGTCGACATGATCGCGACCGACGATGCGTGGAGCGTGGTACGCAATACCCCGCAGGTCACCGGATTTGTCGGCACCGCCAACCAGGCCGTTCCGCTCTCGCAGGAAGAAGTCGACAAAATACTGAAGCGCAGCGAGGGCGATACGGTGCGCCACGCCATTGATCTCTCCGAAGGCGATGCGGTGGTCATCATCGACGGGCCGTTCAAGGATCTCGAAGGCAAAGTGGGGGAGATTGACGAAGAGCGTGGAAAAGTTAAAGTGCTCGTACCCATGTTCGGCCGCGAGACTCCCGTGGAGCTCGAAGCAGATCAGGTCCAGCGAGTCTAAGTCGAAATAATCATATGGCAAAAGAAGTCACAAAAATAATCAAGTTGCAGATCGAGGCGGGCAAAGCGACACCGGCTCCTCCGGTGGGCACCGCGCTTGGTCCTGCAGGAGTGAACATCGGCGAATTCGTGAACCAGTTCAATACGCAAACGCGCCCGCTCATGGGCACGATCGTCCCGGTGCTTATGACGGTGTACAAGGACCGTTCATTCACCTTCATTGTGAAGAAGCCGCCGGCCTCGCGTACGATTCTCAAAACGCTCGGTCTCGAAAAAGGCTCGGCGCGCCCGCACACCGACAAGGTGGGCAAGCTCTCCAAGCAGCAGCTCGAGGATATCGCGAAGGACAAAATGGAGGACCTCAGCGCGAACGACCTTGAGCACGCAAAGAAGATCATCGCCGGCACTGCTCGAAGCATGGGCATCACGACGGAATAAACCACCAGACATATGACAAAAGGCTGCGGTAATCGCAGCCTTTTGTTTTTGCTGGCGATTTATTGATTGTTGGGCATAATCAGTGCATGAAGCGAGGTACGCTGATCGTTTTTGAAGGCATCGATGGTGTTGGGAAGGCGACACAGGTAAAAATGCTTGCGCGTGAGCTGCGCAAGAGGGGAACACAAGTGACGACCTTCAGTTTTCCGGACTATACAGATGTGGTGGGGAACTTTATACGAGAGTCTCTACAGAATAAGCACGGCGAGTACCGGAAAATGGATGCGTATCACACCTCGCTTCCGTTCGCGGTAGATCGCGGTCTCGCAGGGGAGAAAATATCGAACGCGCTCAGAAAAGGGATCGTTATCTGTGATCGGTACACCACCAGCAATCTCGCTTTTGGCGCCGCAAACTGCGAGCCAGCGCAGCGGGCAGCATTCCGGAGATTCTTCGAGAAACTAGAGTACGGAAAGTTCAAACTTCCGCGTCCCGATATTGTCCTCTATCTTTCGTTGCCAGTAACGCTCTCACAGAAACGGCTGCGTATCGAGAGCAATAAGAAGCTCGATGCGAATGAACGGGATGTGCGCTATCAGAAAGAGGTCACCAAGGAATATGCGGTCCTCGCGAGGCGGCGGGAGTGGCACACGATCCGATGCGAGTCAGGCGAACCGCCACAAACCATACATTCCCGCGTATGGGACGCGGTGCGTAAGGCGTAATACAATACGCGTATGTCCATCAAGAACTTGCTCCAAACGCGCGTTGCCGATGCGCTGAAAGAATGCGGTGTACAAGCTTCCGATGTGAAGCTCGAACATCCAGCTGAACTTTCCCACGGCGACTATGCAACGGGTGTCGCCCTTCAATATGCAAAACAAGCGGGTACCGCTCCTCGGGCGCTTGCAGAGAAGGTCGTTGCCGCGCTCGGTTCCATCGAAGGGATCGCGAAGGTGGACATCGCGGGGCCGGGCTTCATTAATTTCCTCCTCGCTCCTTCGGCCGTAGCAGCTTCACTTGAAACGGCGCGCTCTGAGGATACGTGGGGAGCGAATGCGCAACTGCAGGGGGAGGAGATCCTTCTCGAGTATACGAGCCCAAATCTTTTTAAACCGCTGCACATCGGGAATCTTGTTGGGAACATTCTCGGAGAGTCCGTTTCGCGACTTTTGCAATTCTCCGGCGCGAGCGTGCGACGCATCAACTATCCGTCGGATATCGGTCTTACTGTAGCGAAGGGCGTCTGGGGTTTAAAGAAGACTGGTGGCGACCCGAACGATATCAAAGCACTCGGCGAGGCGTATCGCAGCGGCAATGAAGCCTACGAGGCTGATGCGGCAGCGAAGGCGGAGATCGATGTGGTGAATAAGCGCATCTACGAAGGCGATACGGAATTGAATGCACTGCGGAAAGTCGGTGTTGCGACCTCGCTTTCGCATCTCGAGGCGATTTGCAAACAACTTGGTACCACGTTCGACTTCGAACTATTCGAGAGTGAAGCGGGTCCAGTAGGACGAGATATCGTGCTTGCGCACATGGGTGACGTTTTCCAGAGGAGCGACGGAGCAGTGATCTTTCCTGGCGAGCAGTACGGACTCCATACGCGCGTCTTCGTCAATTCAGCGGGATTGCCAACGTATGAAGCGAAGGATGTGGGGAACTTCAAGCTGAAGACCGATAAATTCCCGCAGTGGTCTCGTTACATCGTCGTCACGGGCGTTGAGCAGCTTGAGTACTTCAAGGTCCTTTTCGCGGCCATAAGAAAGATATTTCCTGAGGCGGCATCAAAGAGTATCCGGCACATCCCGACGGGCTTTCTCACACTGACGACAGGCAAGATGTCGTCGCGCAAAGGGAACGTTCTCACGGGCGAATCGCTCCTCTCGGAACTCGGAGAGAGCGCGAAAGAGCGAGCGACCGAAAGTCGTGCAGACGATAAAGAACTCCTCTCGGAGACCGTCGCCGTCGCAGCGATCAAATATCAAATATTGAAACAGGGCTCAGGCAAGAACATTGTATTCGATAAAGAAAAGTCACTTTCGCTTGAAGGCGACTCTGGTCCATACTTGCAGTATGCGCATGCTCGCTCACATCAGATAGTCGAGCGTGCAAAAAAGGAACATGTTACTCCCGCCGTCGATCCGGGCGCTGAGCCAAATGACGTATCGCGCCTCTTGCATCGTTTTCCCGAGGTCGTCGAGAATGCCGCGACGCTCATGGAGCCGCACGTGCTTACGAACTATCTCATCGCGCTCGCCGGCAGATTCAACAGCTGGTATGCACAGGAGCAGATACTCGACGGCACCCGGCTGCTGCTCACAAGGTCGCGCTGGTCGACGCTGTTCGCAGAACGCTCAAGAATGGGCTTTGGATACTGGGCATTCCGGCCCCAGAGAAGATGTAACTGAGCAGTAGGATTCTTCGTGGGAGGGGTACGCGCCGAAATGGCGCGCGATTTCCGTTGAGATCAATATCGGCCTCGATTCATATCGGCTCGATCGTCGTACGGCTGATGCCCTTGATCCGTATCCACCGAACGGTCTGTTTGGGTCTTCATTCGCGAGGGGAGAGCCATTAATGATCACGGTCTCTAGTTTGTTGTCGATCAGGCCCGCTGGCGGGGCGGAAGTGGTAAATACACTAAGGAACATCGCGTATTCTGTGAATATATCTTTGCGCAGCAGGTCGTCCAGGTCCCGCGGGTTTTCGTATCCGACGACGAAAAAAAGAGGTGCAAAAAGATCATTACATTTTACGTAGGGATCTCGGTGTTCAGAATACATGATAGTGGGGAAGACGAGCTGCTTCACCACGTCGACATGTCCGCCGTAAACTACGAGTTCCTGATGATCTCGAATGAACTCATTGCAGTATCGGACGACTTGTTCATCACGTATTGGTCCGACGGTGACACGGGGGTCTGAGTAATCTCCCACGAGTACTTTCTCCAAGTACGAGGAGAGAGTCTCTATAAAGGACCTCTTCATGTTCGATGGAATGAAAATGATATCCGGGGCACTGCAGTCTTGCCCACTGTTAAAACAGCGTGCTTTTGATGCTGCATATGCCGCTTTGTCGATGTCTCCGTCGGGAAGTAAGACCATCGGATTTGGGCCATGACCTAAATGGATGAAAAGCGCATTAGGGCAGAGTTCCGCAAGTTTGAGTGCGTTGTAATGTTCGCCGGCAAAGATCACGACATCGCTTACGGATGCGAAGGCCTCAGTAAAGACTCTTCTCGTACTGGTGCATAAAGTCAGATCTTCATCATCAAAGAAAAGTATTTCATGGACCCTCTGATAGAGGTCGCGTGAGAGGTGAGACGGCTTCATAAACGTGCTCTTCGCAAGAAGATGTGGTATCGCGGCCATAAGGACGATGGAATAAAGCGGTAGATTTTGCGGCAAGAAAACGGATATGTTCAAATTTCCGTTGCCCGGCGTGCTCATTGCGGGTTCCTGGTAGATATTTTCAAGCGCGCGAATCGACATTTCGATCTCAAACTGAGCCGACTCGTGCGACTCGGCGGTGATAAGTGCTCCGATCAAATTCTCTCGGTTCTCTCTTATACGCATCGCTAGGATGCGCGCACGGGCAAATCGTTCATTTTGGGTGCGCAGAGCCATAGATTCAGAAGGTGACGTGGCCCGTTACCCAATCGTATTTGGTCTGCGTGGATATCTGGGGTGCAAGGCCAGTCAGTTCGCACCACGACATTACCGCGTTGGTAGCCTCCTGCAGCCCGGCATCGAGCTCTTTCTTATCGTCAGAAATAGGAATAGTGTCGATTTTTCCCACAAGCTCAACCTCTATTTGATCGAGGCATTTCACACTTGGACGGTTGATAATTTCGCAATGATCCGCGAATATTTCGAAAAAGAGCCGAGACTTCGGCGAATAAACATTTCGTCGGACTCTCTGTCTCGAGAAAATGGGGCCTGTCTCGATGGCACGGTGTAATTGGACGTCGCCTATGCCAAGAAGGGGCCCTAAAGCATCGACGGAGTATGGGATGACTTTCTCGATCCGCTCTAAGTATGGGGCTGTACGTACGCGTCTCTTAAATTTTATTACCGAATCGTCGAAGTCCTTATGCCTACTCATGATGGTGATACCGTCAGGCGGTGCAGCAAGGACTTTATGATAGGACATATCGTGAAATGCCGCGCCGACTACGAAGTCGTGTTCTTTCAGAAAATCTTGATCACGCGCCAAAAGTCCCGTGGCGTTGCCGATGATGTCGAGCTTTGTCTCACGTTCTATGACTTCCCATTTGTTCTCCGCCTCAAGCTTGATGTCCAGTTCTTCAAAGTCGGGCTTATTCCCACTATTGAACATCAGGTAGCCTTTCGAAAAGTTCAATGGGAGGCGGCTAATGAAACCTTGCTTCTCAAGTTCTCGTTCCAGTTCCAGCCCACTCGACCCTACTTTGATCTCCGCGACATCGAAGGGCACCCTGTCGAATTCAATGAGGAAACAATCAGCATCTTTATTGATGCAAGAATAGAATGCGATATCGCGGTCGACAGAGATACGAACATGGTCCCTCTCGAAGTGAGTGCGGTGAAAGTGGCTAGCGTAAAGGGGCGTGAGTACAAGTGTGCCTAGGTCCTGTTCGTCCGTTTTCCTGGATCTCAAAGCGTGCGTTAGTATCTCCTTTGCCTCGCGGAAAGGTACCGGCACGTCGGTTAGGCGGGTCTTATTGCGCAGGTCAGGAGAGGCATCAAAGCGCTCTTTGATTTCAGGCACGCACGCCATATCGTCATTCAAAACCGTGGCGGCGTCGAGACGCAGTGGGAGATAGAAGCGGACCCGGAGCGCAACGTTCTTCAGCTCCTTGGCGTGCGCCTCGTGAGCTGATACGTAACCAAAATATACCGTCAACACGAAGGGACGTTCGTACTGAGTGACTTGCAGTGCGTCCTTACGCACCAAATGTTCGAGTAGTTTAGAGCGGTCAAGCACCTTATATCGTGTCTCTTCTCGCATCAACAAGTTTCCTGGGGCCGTGGAGTAGGTCATATAGACGCATATCCAAGCTCATGCAGCGTTGTTTGCAGTATTCTTATGCCACGCAGAGCTTCTTCCGGGCTAATGGTCAGTGCAGGGAAGATCGAAAGAGTACGAGAGTCGAGCTGGCTGACAAGCAGCCCCCGTTTCTGGGTCGTGCGTACGATGTGTGAGACGTCGGCCCCTTCGCTAAATATCAAAGCGATGGCGAGGCCAGCGGCCCGGAGCGTATAACGCGCAGTATCAGGAAGCTCCTTCCGGAAGATACTCGCCACATCCAAGACATTCTGTCGCAGTTCTTGTCGATTACGCATCATGTATCGTATCGTGGCTATGGCCGCGATGGTGCTGCGCGGATGCCAGCCAAACGTTGAGTAGGTGCTCATTTCATAATGCATCGACCTGGCGATGGAGCTCGTCGTTACGGCCACACCCAAAGATCCATAACCGCCAGTGATCGACTTTGCCAAACAAATAATATCCGGTTTGATGTTGAACAATTCGAACGCGAACATTTCGCCCGTGCGCATGAAGCCGGTTGCTACTTCGTCCGCAATAAAAAGCGTCCCATACCTCGTACAAGACTCACGTGCACAGGTCATGAATTCCTGTGTGGGTAAGGCCGACCCGAGGTTGCATATCACCGGCTCCATGATGAACGCGGCAACGTCTCCGTTTTTCAAGAGTTCGTCAAGACGGATGGCCGCCGTGCGGTCAAGTGGTAGCGGCAACTGCAGGAAGCCATTGCAGGTGCCCAGGTAGCGCGAATTGAATTCGCCGCCGCCCAAGGCAAGCGTCGCAAGGGAGTGTCCATGATAACTCTCTTGGATAGCGACGAACTTTTTTCTGCCGGTGTGGGACATCGACATCTGTAGTGCGAACTCGACCGCCTCGGTGCCTCCCGTGGCTCTGAAGGAGTGCGTAAGCTCGCGAGGAGTCAATTGTCCTATCAGTGAGGCGAGCTCGTCCCACGGCTGGAATTGGTAGGAGGGATAAACGTAATCTGGTCCCTTGTATGCCAATACTGCGTCGCGTATCTCGGGGTTTGCCCAGCCGAAATTACCGACGCACCAGCCGCTCGTGAAGTCCAAATACGTCCGACCGGTCACATCTCTTATTGTTGAATCAAATGCGTCAGCCACTGTTACATCCAGTGCGGGCAAATCTCGGCCAACGGATGGAATTGGGTTATCGTCGCTCGTTTCGAGCATACAGGGTCCAATATACGTATCGTGTGTCAATAAGCAATGGGGGCGCTTCCTGCTTCCGGAAAAGATGTAGTTGTCCGAGTTACTCGGGCAGCAGACCCTGGCTCGCAGCAGGGCTTTTCGTTTGATACCATGATGCAAATGGCTGAAAATCAACAAAAAAGCGAGACCTCAAAGCGCCCCTCCGCCGCCTCTCCTTCGCGTAAAGCTTCGGAGGAGCGCGGCGAGGCTATGGAGGGCAAAGGAAGAAGTAGATCAGAAATAGCGCTGCGCGAGGAGGGAATCTTACGTTTTTGGAAGGAGAACGATATTTTCAATAAATCAGTCGCCAAACCCGCCCCGAAAGGCGAGTACGTCTTTTATGACGGACCGCCGTTCGCCACAGGCCTCCCGCACTACGGACATATCGTCGCGTCGGTCATCAAGGATGTCGTGCCGCGCTATCGCACGATGCGCGGATACTCCGTGCCGCGTGTGTGGGGTTGGGATTGCCACGGATTGCCGATCGAGAACATCGTAGAGAAGGAGCTTGGCTTCAAACACAAGAAAGACATCAAGGCGCTGGGGGTCGCAAAATTCAATGAGCTCTGTCGAGCGCGCGTGCTCACGTATGCACACGAGTGGGAAAAGGTGATCCCGCGCATCGGGCGATGGGCCGACATGGAGCACGCGTATCGCACGATGGACAAGCCGTTCATGGAAAGCGTGTGGTGGGCGTTCAAGCAGCTTTGGGACAAAGGGCTCGTATACGAAGATTATCGCTCAATGCACATTTGTCCGCGCTGTGAGACGACGCTTTCGCAAACGGAAGTCTCGGAAGGATATAAGGACGTGAAAGATATTGCGGTGACGGTGAAATTCAAATTGAAGAATCTGGAGAAGATCGGTTTGTCAGGGAACGTATATATGCTCGCGTGGACTACGACACCGTGGACCTTGCCGGGCAATGTTGCGCTCGCCGTTGGAGAAGGTATCCGTTACGCGAAACTTTCGTTTACAGACGAGACCTTCATTCTTGCGAAAGATAAAGTTGTAGATGTATTAAAAAATACTCCATATGCTCAGTTGAATGGCGCTGAGCTCGGCATTGTAGATGGAAAAGACCTTGTTGGTCTCGAATACGAACCGCCGTTCGATTACTACATCAACGATAAGAACCTAAAGAATCGCGAGAACGGGTGGAAAGTGTATGCGGCGGATTTCATCACTGCCGATAGCGGTACGGGTATCGCACACGAAGCACCCGCCTTTGGCGCTGACGACTGGGAATTGGCGAAAAAGGTGAACTTGCCGTTCGTGCAGCATGTGAATTTCGACGGCACGATGAAGGCCGAGGTCACCGATTTCGCCGGAATGGAAGTGAAGCCCCGATCCGACGATGATAAAGAGCGTTTGGGTACCGATATCGCGGTCCTCAAATACCTGCAGGATCACGGTACTTTTTTCTCTAAAGAAAATATCGTGCACTCCTATCCGCACTGTTGGCGCTGCGATACGCCGCTGCTCAACTACGCGACAAGTTCGTGGTTTGTGAATATCACCAAGATAAAGGACAATCTGCTTAACAGCGCGAAGAGTATCAATTGGTCGCCGGAGCATATAAAAGAGGGAAGATTCGGCAAATGGCTCGAAGGTGCGCGCGATTGGTCCATCTCGCGCCAGCGTTTCTGGGCGAGCGTCATTCCGGTATGGGTGTGTGAGAAATGCAAAAAGCAGCGTGTATTCGGAAGCGCCTCGGAACTCGAAGAGGCAAGCGACAAAAAGGTGGACGACCTGCACAAGCACATCGTCGACGAAGTCACTGTGCCCTGTGGGTGTGGAGGCGTGATGAGGCGCGTACCTGACGTTCTCGATACGTGGTTCGACTCAGGTTCAATGCCATACGGCGAACGGCACTACCCATTTGAAGACAAGGAACGCTTTGAAAAAACGTTCCCCGCGCAATTCATCGCTGAAGGCATCGACCAGACGCGCGCGTGGTTCTACTATCTGCACGTGCTCGCCGGTGCGATATTCGGCAGCAACGCATTCCAGAACGTGATCGTGAACGGCATTGTGCTCGCCGAAGATGGCAAGAAGATGTCGAAGAAACTCCAAAATTATCCCGATCCGATGGAAGTCGTCGAAAAATACGGCGCCGACGCGCTCCGCATGTACTTGCTGTCCTCGCCGGTAATGCAGTCGGAAAATTTGAGTTTCTCGGAAAAAGGTGTCGATGAAATAGCGAAGAAGAATCTCGGTCGTCTCGGCAACGTGCTCGCGTTCTATCAGCTGTATGCCGACGATACGGTGCGTGATTGGAAGAGCGAGAACGTGCTCGACAAATGGATCATCGCGCGACTTGATGCGCTTATCCGCGAATCAACGGCGGGTTTTGAGAAATATCAGCTCGACAATGCGACGCGCCCCGTCGCCGGATTCATCGACGACCTTTCGGTTTGGTATCTCCGCAGAAGCCGCGACCGATTCAAAGAAGAGGGTGAGGAGAAAGAAGCCGCGCTCGCGACGATGCGTTTCGTTCTTCATCGACTCGCGCTGGTGATGGCACCCACCGCGCCGTTCTTTGCGGAATACTTGTTCCAAGCGGTGCGGGAAGGTGAAGATGAGGAGAGCGTGCACCTCGCTTCGTGGCCGGAAGTATCGTATCAGCCGAGTTTCTGGACCAAACTCTTCGGCGGCAATGAGAGTCGCACGATTCTTGAGATGATGGACATCGCGCGCTCCGTGGTGACACAGGCGCTTGATGCGCGCGACAAAGCAGGTATCAAGGTCCGCCAGCCGCTTGCGTCGCTCATCATTCCAACGGCTTCGAAACTTTCTCCAGAATATTTGGCGATCATCGCCGAAGAGGTGAATGTCAAAAAAGTGGAACGCTCGGGCGTTTCGATCGTTCTTGATACGAACATGACACCCGAGCTTGAAGAAGAAGGTCTTGTCCGCGGATTGGTCCGTACGATACAGCAGTATCGCAAAGAATCTGGAATGAAACCTGGTGAACAGGGTAGGTATGTTGTGGCGCCTGAAAATCGGGTCATTGCCAAGAAAAATCGCACACAAATAGAGAAGGCGACCGGTACGACCCTCGTTCTCGACTAAGCATGTACCAGAAATATCACACTGAAGCGCTTGTACTCGGCGGACAAGAGGCCGGTGAGGCCGACCGCACTATCGCTCTCTTCACGCGCGATTTCGGGCTCGTGCGCACCAGGGCCTCTGCGGTGCGTAGCGAGCACTCCAAGATGCGCTACGCGCTCCAGAATTATACGTATGCCAATGTTTCGCTTGTGAAAGGAAAGCGCGGATGGCGCGTCGCGGGCGCGACGGCGCTCGCGCTTGCACAAGGCGATCCGCGCGGCATCGCCACTTTTGCGCGTATTTCGGAACTCGTCATTCGCCTCGTTCCAGGCGAGGAAGCAAACGAATATCTTTTCCTTGCGGTGTTCGCGGCGCACGAAGCACTCATGTCCGCCGAAGGCGGATCCGCCCTCGGCGGACGCAGTATATTTCCAACAATAGAATTGGTATGCGTCGCGCGCGTCCTGTATGCGCTTGGCTACATCTCAGCTGAAGCGCTCGAGACCGCATTGTTCACTCATACTGCGTACACTGGCGAGCACTTGCTCGAAGCGGAAACCATGCGTGACAAACTGCTCACTTCGATTAATCAGGCTATTGCCGAAACGCAGCTCTAGGGCTACGCTCTGTCCATGCACGAAGTGAAAGGACCCCTCCCGATATATGAGTCGCGGCACATTGGGAAGTTTCAAGCAAAAGATGGTACGAATTTCAATATTGTAGAAGGTCTCGATAAGGAACTCGTTCGCCAACTGAAAGAAAAGTCTCTCGACGAGAGCGATGCGGCAATTCAGACATACACATCCGACAAACAGCGATTTGGCGAAGGCTCATACGAAGAGTGGTACGGGAAAGAGCGCACGCCTTTTGCGCTTGTGGAGGGAAAAATGGGAACACTCGCCGCACTCGCATGGTTCGGGCCAAAACCGATAGGAAGGAAATCACTTCGATATCTCTCTGCGGAGGAGCTGAAAGAAGAATCAAGACAAGAAAAGTCCGATTGGCACACTATTGTGTATCGGTCATACGCTCCGTTCCGTGGAAAAGGAATCATGACGCCGTTCCTGAAAGACGTCGTGAGTGTGTACCGCGCGCGATACCCACGCGCACGATTGTGGGCGGGAATAAGCGGAGGGAACGAGGCAAGTGCGGCACTGGCGGCTAAGCTCGGTTTTGTCAAAGCGGATGAGTATACTGATGCGAAGACCAATTGGTCCGCAATGATACTCAACAACTAATATGTCGCGCGTAAAGATCAGCGAATATCGGGCGAAGAAAATATTGCTTGGTGAGGGGTATGGGGGTATGCAGCTGCGCTCCGAAGAAAAAATGGTCTTTCCAAAAGGCCACTGGGTTGCAAAAGTCGATCAGGGCGTAAAAAAGCGCTATAAACAAGGACTTTTGACGGTTGATGCATCGGCTACCGAGATGCAAAGAGCGGTAAAAGAATGGGAGAAGAAAGGTTTTTCTCAGTTCCTTCTCGAGCCGCTCGTTTCGCACGAACGGCAGGATGAGCAGTACCTGTCGCTCGAACGTATCCGCGAAGGGGTCCGCATATTGCATGCGAAGGACGGCGGCGTGGATATTGAGGAGCATCCGGAAGCAGTGCAAGCATATGTGATAAAGAACGCTTCGGACATTGAGCGCATTTCAAAAGAATCCGGCGTACCAAAAGAGTTCTTGGCGCATGTGTACCAAGCATTCGATACGAGTTTCTTTGCGTTCATGGAGATCAATCCGCTCGTCGTTCACGATGGTCAGGCACATGTGCTTGATGCGGCAGTGCTTGTGGATAGTGCCGGCGAATTCTTCACGAAGAATTGGAGCGAGGATGATGTGGTGAAGGCGCACTCAAAGCACCGGTCCGAAACAGTGATCGAGGCGCTCGCCGCGACGACGCCCGCATCGCTCAAGCTCACGGTGATGAACCCCGATGGCGCACTATTCTTTCTTCTCTCCGGTGGGGGCGGAAGCATCGTCATTGCCGATGAAGCAGAACTTGAAGGTGCCGGGAACCTTATGGGCAATTACGGGGAATATAGCGGAGGTCCGACACGTGAAGAGACATACTTGTATGCGAAAGAGGTCATCGCACTCATGCTCGCCTCGCGCGCGAAGAAGAAGGCGCTCGTTATTGCCGGTGGCGTTGCGAACTTTACGGATGTGGAAAAAACATTCTTGGGCATCATCGATGCCCTCAAAGAGTCGGGGGGGCAGCTTCGAGAACACAATGTAAAGGTATTCGTACGTCGCGGTGGTCCGAACGAAGAGACAGGACTCATGCTGATGAAAGACTTTCTTGAGAAGGAAAGGGTGCTCGGGTCCGTTCACGGGTCAAAAGAGGTCATCACAAAAGCGATCGAAGAAGCCATCGCATACATTCGCATATGACGACACTCGAACGGATACGCAGAGGTGAAGACGGAATACTTGTCGTGGGGAATCATGCGGGGATCGTACAGTCGATACTCGACTTCGATTATCTCTGCGGGAAAAAAGAACCGTCGGTTGTCGCCATTGTTTCGGGAACACGTAACGCACAGAAGTTCTTCTTCGGTAAA